>RCNC010000212.1_pt1 | contig 34266 bp, 25 predicted proteins | sample 2041301 | NCBI WGS metagenome assembly RCNC01 (sample SAMN09708231, study PRJNA481090) | Marine sediment metagenome, whole genome shotgun sequencing project. | biome: marine sediment; feature: ocean; material: sediment; isolation source: Sewage treatment plant 13A marine sediment (STP13A) ... | reverse complement strand
TCTCATTTCGCTATAAAAAAAGCTGAACTATTGTTCAGCTTTTCTGCTTAATGTGGAGAATACCGGAGTCGAACCGGTGACCTCTTGCCAGCCAGCCTTACATTTGACTAACAACGTAATTTTGATTATTACATAAATAGTATTTCTTTCATTTCGTTTGATTTCAATAAAAAATGTGCAAAAAGAGTGCAATTTTTTACCAAATATTTTTTTAATCTTATTAAAAAATGAACCCCTTCCAATATGTCAGGTCGAAGAGAACGAGATACATTGAATATTTTGGCAGTTCCTTTGTGTTATTATATCAAAAAACTAAATGACTAAGGAGAAGTATGATAAGCGGCAATTCAATATTATTTTTTCAACAACTCTTCTCTGTGCTTACGTGCGCCATCTTCGGATAATACAAGAACTTCAGGCTTGTCCTTTCTTAGGCTTATTTTCCAATTATTAAAAACCTCCCATTTATCATTAACAAAAATGGGCGCTCCATATGATTCTATTAAAGCGGCTTTCACTCTTTTTTCTTCTTGTCTAGCCGTTAGAATCCAAAGCAAGTAAAGTTTACCTTCTTTATTGAATTTTGCCTCTATTTTTCTCGGGAAACCAGAATACTCTACTCCAAAACAGTTTACTTGTACTTCCCCATCAGGAAATTCACTAGAATCCAAAAAAGTAGAAATCTGTTCGAATTTTGGTCTTAATGCTTTTAGTGATTCGCCAAACTTAAAAACCTCTGGAATCTTAGCAGAAGTACTGTACTTAACTGTCTCTTTGTTTAAGGCTAAATATGGGTTTTTCCAAGCGAACAAGTTAGTGTGCAGTCCTTCCTCGGTAAGAAACATAACCAAGCTATCTTTTTCATTTATTACCATATTATCTTTTCCAGTATAGAACTTGTATCCTTTATAAAATTCATTATCAAGAAGCTTATAAACACCATCTCCGTATGCCGAGATAAAATTCATTTTATTGTCTGAAAAAGTAAATGCAAGTTTATTAAAAAAGAAATAGTCATACAGGTTACAATCAGTACAGATAAGGTGTTGTTCCCTATTTTGTGCTAAAGGAAAGACAATTACTTCCGCATTTATTTCTTTCATCGAGGCACAATATGTTTCCATTTTTTGTTTAACAGTACCTATATCATCAGACATTTTAATTCCGCCAAAAATTTCATCTATTTGACTAAAACAAATTGAAGGGATAAAAACAATAACAAGTCCAGTGAATAGTATAAATTTATGTGTAATAGAATGTTTGAGCTCTTTTTTTAATATCATCTTCTTTTTTTTAAAGACTACAGCTATACATAATTGTTACAATGAAAATCACTAAAAGAACAAAGTACCTCATCAAATTAGATTTAATACAAATTAATTATTAATTCAATATCAACTAAAACCCTTGGGGTGATCTTGGGTTCTTAAAGATGGAAATCCTTAGTGTATTGTTAGTGTCATTTTGGTTTATATTCTTAAGCTTTACCCTTGCGGTAATCTTGCCCTTTTTGGGCGTATGAATGTATTATCACATATCTTAAATAAATACTGCTTCTACTAACTCAGAACGTTGATAACTAGCAACCATTACAATATGTTCCGGAATAATGAATGCTTAAATTGAACAATATGAATATAGAAGTAAAGGACATAGGAAGCTATCTAATCCACTCTGATGGAAGGATAGGATATACTCCAAGCAAAGGAAAAGGTTTTTAAAGGACTGTAAGAGGCCAAGTGGGATGTATCCATATAATATTATTACGTGCATAGAGTGGTTTGTATGGCTTTTAATGGAGCTATACCAGAGGGATATGAAGTTGACCATATAGATAGAGTAAGAGATAATAATAACCTCAGCAATCTACAGCTATTAGCTGTTAAAGAGAATAGGTAATTGGCAACATAATGAAAGGCCACAGCGTAAATATTTCATATCGCCCCTTGCCCCTACCATCAAAACATCAGTTATATTGTATAATGGGGTGGTCTTCTAAAACATAGTTTTTCAGCTAATTGATTGCCTTTGCAATTATTCATTATCTTGGGAAAGCTTAACACCAAACACTACTTCAAATGATCAACTTCTTTAGAAAAATTAGGCAAAATATGATGTGGGTATTGAATATTTATTGTCCCAAACATTTTCAATATTATGCTATGCCGGGTATCGCTAAAAGTTTAACTACATTATGTTTCACCTTTATTCTGATGTTGGGAAATGTTTTCTCCATAATAGGCCAGGGGCATCCTAAACTGGCGGTTGCTCTCGAAATTTCCCCAATCACTGAGCTTATCGATGTTTGGGATGCTGACAAGGTCCGTGCGCGCAGACCACTCCTCATTGCTCACCGAGGTGGTGTGGTAGGGAAGGGGTCGCCGGAATGCTCACAGATGGCCGTTAGATTGGCTGCTGCCCATAGATATGACATGGTTGAGCTCGACGTTTGGGAGACCAGTGATCATCACCCCGTTGTCTTTCATGACCGAAACATGATGGATGCTTGTGGTATTGATGGGGAAATCAAGGATTTTACTTTGGAGGCTGTTACGCACAATGTTTTTTTGAACAGTGATGAGACCATTACTTCGCTCGACACTATGCTCGGTCTTTGCCGTTCTTATAACCTTGGTATTATGTTCGATATAAAATCGAGGGAAGGAAGTGATCAGTTTTTCAACCATATTCTCGAGCTTATTGAAAAATACGATTTGGATAGGGCGAGCATTACCCTTGGTGGTTCGCGGGCTCAGGAGTTTATGAAAGGTAAGGTATTAATAACTCTGCCAAATGAGATGTTGGACAAGGTGAGGCAGGGCGAATCGGTGGATCTTCACGGTTATTATTGGTTTGGTGTTCCGAAAACCTGGCCGATCGATCTTATAAAACCAGTACAGGAAAGTGGCGCGCTCGTAATCCCTGCTCTAAATACATTCCGGTATTCGCCAGGACATCATCGTGCAGAAGCCGAGGTGGACGCTAAACGACTTCTTGAAGCCGATGTGGATGGTTTTCAGATCGATTGCGTTTATCAGGATTATTTTGGTAGGGCGAAGATTCAGAAAGGAAACTAGAATCAAATAATTTTGAATCCCTGTGCGAGCCTGCCGTGAAAAAGCCGATGGAATAATGTCCATAAAATCCGCCGAAAAGCCTTGATTTTTCATAGATTGGGGCTAAATTGGATGAGCCGGTCAAAGTGAACCACGTGCGCCGGATGAAAGTGAGCATTGCAGACTAAGTGCTCAAAATCGATTCCAGGGAACAGACAACTTCTCCTATAAAAATCTCCTTGAAGAGATCCCGAATAAGGAAGAAGTATAAAATCAAATAACAAGGGAACAGGCTAATGATTCAAGTTTTATCAAATGAAAATCAGCAATAACTTGGATTTAAAATGTTCTTATCTACCATTGTAATCTTTTCAGGAGTTGAAAAAGCAGGAATGATAAAGAAATATAAAATGAAGAATTTGGGGAGAACTTAATTTATTTCTTTTTACTTGCTTTTGATGGAAAACACAATGATTATAATTTAACGAATCATAAAGCAACGGGTGAAAAAAAGTATTAAATTAATATATTGCTATTCAAAATAAACAACATGAGATTACAGCGAAGTATTTACACAATACTTCTCATACTATTTTTTGGGATAATTTTTCAAATGTGTGTACCACAGGAGAAAGGGAAAAAGGTTGTCACATATATAAATTCGTTTCATCGAGGGCATCCATCCAGCGATGATATCATGGATGGCATACTTGAGAACTTTCCGGCAGATAGCTTTGAGCTGGATACCTACTTCATGGATACCAAAAGAAATCCTGCGAGGGAGTATATTGTGCAAAGAGCGGCGCAGTTATTTGATTCCATTATGGAAGTTCAACCAGATATCTTGCTGATTTCTGATGATAATGCAATAAAATATCTTGTCCAACCACATCTTGAAGAACTCACAATGCCGGTGGTTTTTTGTGGGATAAATTGGACTGATGCTGAATATGATCTCCCTCCACGTAAGGTCACCGGAATGCTTGAAATACTTCCTGTTGCTGATATGATAATCACTATGAGATCATACTATCCCTCCATGGAAAAGTTACTTTTCTTATCTGAAAACACGACTACCTCGCGTAAAGAAAAACAATTGTTAGATACACTTTTTAGTCGTGTAGGTGTTAATGCTGCTTACGAACTGGTGGATGATTTTGATCAATGGAAAACCATTTTTAAGGAGGCAAATCAATCGTTCGATATAATTTATCTGCCAACAAATGGAGCAATTAAAGGTTGGGATCGTGACGAAGCCATTAGTTTTATCAGCCAACATATAAAAATTCCAGTTGTGACCACTGAGGATTTTATGATGCCCTACGCAGTTTTTGGATTGACAAAAGTTGCTAAGGAGCAAGGCATTTGGGTAGCTGTTACGGCCAAAAAGATCCTCAAAGGAAGTAAAATCACTGATTTTCCGGTTACAAGGAATAAAGAATCAACCTACTGGCTTAATACCAGCCTAGCCGAAAAGATTGGCTTCGAGCCAGATACGGTTTTGTTGAGCAAATTAAAAATGATGACAAATTGATTTTTATTGCCCTGCTTAAGGAATAGTTGCTCAATAGTTATTCAAAGTTAAATGACTTTGAAATGCTGAAGTTGAATAATAAAAGTGGCCTAAAAGTAGTCCATTTGTAATCTACAATGATATTATGAAAAATAGAAAATTACAGAACCGATACTAAAAGATATATATTTAATTGTATGTCCGGTTACGCCTATATCATGCTTTCTTCTATACTTGCCTTCCTTAAAAAACACAATAGCACCAATTTCCTTTAGATATGAATTAATCTTTTGGTTAGTGAATTTTGGGTTAAACATACGGCGGAGTCCCCCATTTTCGACCAGAGGGAGGGGTGTTAGGAGATTTAGAATTGTGGGCTGAAGTAGGAGGTTGTCCGCTTTGCCACTCATTTACTACTGGCAAGAGCGCTTACGATATTGCGTATAGTCATGAACATTCTGCCACCGTCTGGTAATAAAGTGAAACCGAACTTCGAGTAAAATGCCATTGCTTCTTGGTCAATTGGGTCAACGACGACTGCTACAGCTCCTATATGATCTTTTACTACTTCAACACTTTTGCTTAATGCATTAGCTAGCAGAAATTTACCAATTCCATTACCCATTTGATCCGTGTGAACGGCCAATCTTCCCAACAATATAACTGGAATATATGGGTATCTAATTTTTTTTTGTATCCTTTCCGGAGCATCTTTTTTGGAAATACTTTCTGTGGCAAGTGTATAATATCCTAATACCTCTTGCTCCTCGTCATCTAAAATCACAAAACATGTACAAGCGCCTGATTGAACATCTTTAGTTACGCTTCTTTGAATATAGTTATCTAAAGGTTTTTTACCACATGTAAACTTGTCTCTTTTGTATTTTCGGTCGTATTGATAAACTTTCAAATGAGTATTACTTTTCTAGTATTTCGTTATGATATTTCAAAGCAGATATGAGAGCATCATTGGGTTTTACTTCCTTACCCATTAAAGCGTTAAAGAAAATTTCTTTGTCTCTCTCGGATGCAAGAATTCGTCTTTCTTCTTCTACAATTGCCCTAGCCTCCTTGGATATTGATACTCTGGCGAACTCAGAGAAGGATTTATAGCCCCTTATGCTACATACATAATCGAATAGCTCTTTATCTGCTTTGCTCACACGAAATTCAACTCTACTATCTTCCTTTTTTCTTTCTTTAATTGCCATTATTCTAAATTTAAATGATAAATGTACGGTAATTATACGTAATTATCATATTTTGTACGGTATATTAACGTACAATTAACCAAAATGTTGTGATCCATAATGCACACTCTCGATAGTTTGCCAATAAAATTTTACTTCAATCTCAATTTAGAAGAAACTCGATTCATCTCCTCACTGACCCTCTTCTGTACAATCTTCCCATAATACTCTTAGGAAGCAATGGGACTGAAATTAGTTTATCCGTCTTTTTTCTTTTCATCTGAATCCATTCATTACCATCAAAGCCTTTCACGATGTGTTCTCTTTCTAAATTGGACATCTCATGGTATGCCAATCCCGAATAACAACAAAAATAAAAAACCCCTGATTTCAATAAAATCAAGGCATTCAGAAGTTGGTGCAAGATTAATAGTATTTATTTGAGTGTTGTACTTCATTAAACAAGCCTCTCTAGTAATTAAGTTTTTCATTAAAAAGTTAATTTACATCAATCACTATTTAAGTTTTTTGTCAAATTCTTAAATAAGAAGTATCTTTGATAAAGTTTATACTTAATTTATAATGAAAACATTCAAAGCAGGAAATCGCATAAATCAAGGAACTTATAAAAGCTTCCAACCTAACAAAATAAATCAAGAATGGAGAATTGAAGATATGGAAGTATTGAACCTTTTAAGTCAAGCTGATAGGCAACTTGGAAGACTCGATATGTATTCTGAATATATTCCAAATATTGATTTATTTATAAGTATGCACGTCTTAAAAGAAGCAACTCAATCAAGTAAGATAGAAGGGACCAAAACAAATATAGAAGATGCATTATTAGATAAAGAAGATGTAAATGATGAAAAAAGAGATGATTGGGAGGAAGTTCAAAATTACATAGAAGCTTTAAACTCAGCTATAACAAATCTCAAAAAATTACCATTTTCATCACGATTGATTAGAGAAACCCATAAAATATTATTGCAAGGAGTTAGAGGAAAGCACAAACTTCCAGGAGAATTTAGAAGTAGTCAAAATTGGATAGGTGGGGCAAGCCTAAATGACGCAACTTTTATACCACCTATCCATTCAGATATAAATGAATATATGGGCGATTTAGAAAATTTTGCACACAATTCTGAATCATTTTTCCCTAACTTACTAAAAATAGCATTAATACATTATCAATTTGAAACAATCCATCCATTTTTAGATGGAAATGGAAGAGTTGGTCGCTTAATGATTACTTTATATTTAGTGGAAAAAGGGATTCTAAAAAAACCTATTCTATATCTTTCGGACTTCTTTGAAAGAAATAGAATTCTATATTATGACAATCTCACCAGAGTTAGAGAAAAAGATGATTTAACTCAATGGTTTAAATTTTTTATAGTAGGAGTTATCGAAACTGCTAAAAGTAGCATAAGTACATTTGACGGTATTTTAAAATTAAAAAAAGAAGTTGAAGTTAAAATTCAAACATTAGGAAGTCGGTCGCATAATGCCCAACTTATTTTAAATCATTTATTTCAAAGACCAATTATAGATGCCAAAAAAGTGAAGGAAATAACAAGTCTTTCCTCTCCATCAGTTTATAAATTAATCGATGAGTTAGAAAATCTTGAAATACTAACTGAAATAACTGGAGCAAAAAGGGGGAAAATCTATTTATTTAGAGAATACACAAACCTATTTTAATAAAACGTTGTACAACAAAGTTAATAAATCATAGCTAATTAGAAATCGAAATATCAGCTTTTAAAAGGTCTAATTCAGCTATTTTGTACAAATTTTATGCAAATGAAAAAGAGTTACACAAAATAAATTATGTAACTCCTTGATTATAAAGTGGTCCCACCTGGGCTTACCTCGACATAGCCTGTATTGAGCGAAGTCGAAATGCTCGGCATAGACTTCTCGCACAGGTTTGTTCCACAAAAAAAGCCCTAGCTTTCGCTAAGACTTTTCGGTGCCACTTCGTGGTCCCACCTGGGCTCGAACCAGGGACCCCCTGATTATGAGTCAGGTGCTCTAACCAACTGAGCTATAGGACCGGTTAATTCAATATGTTGTTCTTTAATGAACGTATTAAAAAGCTATCGCTTTTATAAAAAATCTTGTGCTCCCTGCCTGCCGTTACCGCCAGGTAGGCAGGTAACCAACTGAGCTACCCGCCTGCCATACCACCAAGTGGGCAGGTAGGACCAATTTCATTACATGTCTTTGCTATCTGGTTTATAGCGACATTTGCAACAAAAAGTGCGCAAATTTAAGTAATAACCCCAACTACACAAAATATTGGGCATCCATTTATGTGAAAAAATAATGCTTTCCTTTTCAAAGTCTTTTGCAGCAAATACCATATCCGCTATTTTTTGAATTTCATTGATTTTAAAAGCTATAAAATCAGATCTTCTATTTTACATTTAATTCTCCGTATTTTTGTGCCATGGAAACACAACGACAAAAAAAGATCGGAGGGGTAATTCAGAAGGATATCGTTGATATATTACAACGTGCGGCCATTGGTGGTGGAATGACCGGTGTTTTGATTTCAGTATCCAAAGTAACCGTTACCACGGATCTCTCTATAGCCAAAGTATATCTTAGTATTTTCCCGAATAAGGATGCCCAAGAGTTAATGGAAGGTATAAAATCTAACCAACCCTTGATCAAGCACGAATTGTCGCAGCGTACCAAACACCAGCTACGTAGGGTGCCTGAGCTTTTGTTCTTTTTAGACGATTCTTTGGATTATATAGAGAATATTGAAAAATCCTTGAAGCGCGAAGAAAACCCTATAGAGAATCGGGATCTGCTTGAAAAAAGAAAAAAGTCCTAGGGAGGGTGAATTTTCCGCTTTACATAGCACAGCGATACCTTCGCTCCAAAAGCAGCCAAAACGCTGTGAACATCATTAATTTTATCACTTTTCTAGTGATTGTCATTGGTTCAGCTTCTTTGTTTATTGTATTATCTGGATTTGCGGGCCTAAAAACCTTTAGCCTCTCGTACACCAACATCTTTGACCCTGATTTGAAGGCATCGCCCATCACCGGCAAAGTGTTTAATATGACTCCTGAACAGGAAACTAAATTATCGGCTATTGATGGCCTTGTGGCTTTCTCCAAAGAATTGGAAGAGCAGGTTTCTTTTACACATAAAGGGAAAAACCACTTTGCCTATATCAAAGGGGTTGATGATTCTTATAACGAAACCACGGTAATTGATAGTGCCCTCATTTTTGGAAGTTGGTATTATTCACTGCAACAGGGGGTTGCAGGGATAGGGCTTACCAATAAACTAGGGTTGACCATAAACCAACACAGGAATCCTTTGGTGGTCATTGCGCCAAAACCAGGAAAGGGATCCATCTCACAATCAAAACCGTACAATGAGTTGCCATTGGTAATAACCGGCGTATATGCTGTTGAGGAAGGCTTGGACCATAAATATGTGTTTACCGATTTAAACTTGGTACAGGCGCTGCTGGAGAAAGACAGCACGCAAGTTTCTGGAATCAACTTTAAATTGTATCCTGATGCCGATACTCCAGAGCTACGAAATGAAATTGCTGCGGTTTTTAATAATACGATAATCCTCAAAAACAGGGAGGAACAGAACAGTACCCTTTATCGTATGCTTAATACCGAGAATTTAGCAACCTATCTTATTTTTACCTTGGTCCTGATCATTGCGCTTTTTAATGTTGTTGGCGCCATCATTATGATGATTTTGGACAAGCAACAAAACTCCAAAACACTCTACAGTTTAGGTTCCACTATTAAAGAATTACGTAGAATATATTTTGTCCAGGGCGTAATAGTCACATCCTTTGGCGGACTCATAGGTGTTCTTTTTGCTTCGCTATTAATATGGTCACAATTGGCATTCGGGTGGCTTAAAATTACACCTAGCCTGGCATACCCCGTTGAATATCAATGGATCAATATTGTAATTGTCCTGGTCACCATCGTGGTATTGGGTATTATAGCATCAAAGATTGCGAGTAGTAGAATTACGAAGAAGTTGATCGCGTCCTAAACGCCATCAAAAACATGATCACCAAACTTTTCCAAGACTTCATCAAAGGCCGCAAAGACATCTGCCGATGCATCGCTAGTGACCATTTTCATGCGGTATTCCTTAAAATTGGGGATGCCCTTAAAATAATTGGTATAATGGCGCCGGGTTTCAAAAATACCCAATATCTCACCTTTCCAATCAATGGCCATTTGTAAATGTCTGCGAGCGGCTTCTACCCGCGCTTGCATGGTTGGCGGAGCTAAATGCTCGCCTGTTTTAAAGTAGTGTTTAACTTCATTAAAGAACCATGGGTAGCCAATACTGGCGCGCCCTATCATAGCGCCATCCAAACCATATTCATCCCGCATTTTCATGGCAGCCTCCGGGGAATCAATATCGCCATTTCCAAAAACCGGTATATGCATGCGTTGGTTGTTCTTTACTTCAGAAATTGGCGCCCAATCTGCATTCCCTTTATACATTTGTGCCCTTGTTCTACCATGGATAGCAATGGCCTTGCACCCTACATCCTGTAAACGCTCGGCAACCTCAACGATTTTTATTGAATCTTGATCCCAACCCAATCGGGTTTTCACCGTAATGGGCAAATGGGTACGTTCAACCATAGCCTTGGTCAGGGAAACCATGAGGTCAATATCCTTTAAAATTCCTGCGCCCGCACCCTTACTTACCACTTTTTTGACTGGGCAGCCAAAGTTAATATCAATGATATCGGGTTTGGATTTTTCAACAATCTCCACAGATTGCAACATGGAATCCAGATTGGCACCAAAGATTTGAATGCCAACAGGGCGTTCTTTTTCGTAGATATCAAGTTTCATAACACTTTTTGCAGCATCACGGATCAAGCCTTCGGAAGAAATGAATTCGGTATACACCACATCGGCACCTTGCTCCTTGCATAACGCCCGAAAAGGAGGGTCGCTCACATCCTCCATAGGAGCTAGTAGTAATGGAAATTCTGGCAATTGTATGTCACCAATTTTTGGCATCTTCTATTTTATAAAATGTGGCGCAAAAATAATAAAATTTAAAAAGTAATCTTTGCCTCTATCTTTTCGCCTTTCCTATCAACAATTACTTTGGTGGAATTGCCTTCCTCAAAGGTTGACAAAGCACGCATATAACTCATCATATCAACAACAGTACTATCGCCCAATTGAATGACGATATCCCCTTTTAACAAGCCCGCTTTTTGGGCCGGTTTATCTTCACTGACCCCATCAATTCGCATGCCCTTACCATCAAAAAGGTAATCGGGTATAACACCTAATGCCACTTTAAAACGAGGTACTTCCTCGCTTTCATTCTTTGTCTTTTTAAAGATTAATTTAGGATCGTCATCAAGCTCTGAAATCACTGATGTGATGTAGCCCACAATCATTTGCATGCCTTCATAGTTCAACTTGTTGGCATCATCAGTGGGTTTATGGTAATCTTCATGCTGCCCTGTGAAAAAGTGCAGTACTGGAAGGTCTTGGAGGTAAAAAGAAGTATGATCCGATGGGCCTACCCCAGACTCCTTAAGCACCAATTTAAACCCTGGATTTGAAGCATTCAATACTTGGCTCCAGATGGGTGCGGTACCCGTGCCACTGACAGATAAGGTCTTGTCTTCCCTTAACCTTCCCACCATATCCATATTGATCATATAATTAACTTGAGCAAGATCAACAGTTGGATTTTTGGCGAAGTAATTACTCCCCAACAATCCTATTTCCTCTCCAGAAAACGCCATAAACAAATAGTTGTTGTTTTTATCTTGAGCGTTAGAAAGACTATCAATTAATTGAAGCATTACCGCAACACCGCTGGCATTGTCATCTGCCCCATTATGTATGGCAACGCCTTCACGATATAACGAACCTTCACCACCCATTCCCAAATGGTCATAATGGGCGCCAATAATGATGGTATTTTCGGCTTTATTATCCAAATAACCTATAACGTTGGTTCCGGTAATTGAACTATCACTGCTAACATATTTAACCTCTTGATGCGGGTCTTTTTTAGGTTTAAATGAAAATGTTTGATAATATGATAAAGAATCCCCAGCAGGATTTAAGTGCAGATCTTTCATTCTTTGCATAATATATTGCGCTGCCTTAAGCTCATACGCAGTGCCCGTTTCACGACCCCTAAGACTATCACTTGCTAGAAAATAAACATCATCTTGAAGACTAACAGTTAGTACTTTTTCTTTTTTACAGGATACGATCAACAACAAAATCAGTGGTATTATTATCTTTTTTATCATTTTTGCATGTAGTTTTATCCAAAATTAAACATCCTATGAGAACTATTCTATGTTTTGCCCTTGTAATCTTATGCTGCAATTGCAAAACCGAACCCAATAAAGAAACTGTTACCAAAGAAAAACCCTCGACCCTAATGGCAGGTTCGGATACTTTGATCTACAATGGTGAAAAACATTTTAAATCTATTCGGCAAATAACTTTTGGCGGAGACAATGCCGAGGCCTATTGGAGTTTTGATGACAAACAAATGATATTCCAGTCAAATAATAAGCAATGGGGGTTAGAATGCGACCAGATGTTCTTAATGGATATAAAGGATGATTTCAAAGACAAGAAACCACCCATGGTAAGCACCGGAATGGGCCGTACCACCTGTGCCTATTTTTTGCCTGACAATACCCACTTTGTATATGGTTCTACCCATCTAGTTGACCCAGCTTGTCCTGAAGTACCTTTGCGAAAGAATGGCAAATACGTTTGGCCCGTTTACGATTCCTTCGATATTTTCGTGGCTGATCTAGAGGGAAATATTACCGCTCAATTGACCAATGAACCTGGATATGACGCTGAAGCAACGGTTTCGCCCAAAGGGGATAAAATTGTTTTCACTTCGACCCGAAGCGGTGATCTTGAATTGTATACCATGAACTTGGACGGAAGCGATGTAAAACAGATTACCAACGACCTGGGTTATGACGGAGGCGCCTTCTTTTCACCAGATGGCACCAAACTTATTTTCAGGGCCTCAAGGCCAAAAACCGAAGAGGCGATCAAAGAATACAAGGATTTGCTTGCCCAAGGTTTGGTTGAACCAACAGATATGGAGCTCTTTATTTGTAATGCCGATGGAAGTGATCTAAAACAACTCACTTTCTTGGGTAACGCCAATTGGAGTCCGTTTTTTCATCCTTCAGGAGAAAAAATACTCTTTTCAAGCAATTATGAAGCGGAGAAAGGTTTTCCTTTTAATTTATACTTGATAGGTCTTGACGGCAAAAATCTGGAACGTGTAACGCACGGGCAGACGTTTGATGCTTTTCCGGTATTCTCTAATGATGGTAAATATTTGGCGTTTTCAAGTAACCGTAACAACGGAGGGGGCAGGGACACTAATTTGTTCATCGCCGAGTGGCAGGATTGATCAATTAAATCCTATTGCGCTCTTCTACTTTTTTAGACTTTTTATTGGTTCTAATTCTAGTGTTTCCGAACTTATATCTAAATCCTAAAACAACCAATCTGCTTTCTGGCCTGTAATAGGAGGTATTATTCTGGTTAAGGAATTTTCTGGTGTTAAATAGATTTGACTCATTAAGAATGTCATCTACCCCTAATGATATGCTTCCTTTTTTATCCCAAAGTGTCTTTTGTATAGTAATGCCCAATTTTGAGTAATCTTCCTGTCTTGAATTTCCCCGGATAACGGGGGAGGAATAAAGCAAACTCACATCTGCCTTTAAACTTTTGTCATTTAAAAAAGAAAAACCGCTATTGGAACGTATATAAGAGTTCCATAATCCATTTTCAACCAATTGACCAGAATCCAAATCGGTGAAAATACTTTCTATATATGCGGTAGAGGCCAGAAAATAGAAATGCCAATTATTGGTGAAGTTCTTGCTAATGCTGAAATTAAAGCCATAGGCATAATCCTTATCTACATTTGAACTGATAAATCGTAATATTTGATTTTCATTGTCTTGAAATACCAATCTCTGGTGAAAATTTGTACGATTCTTGTAAAATAGCTCGAAGGTATAACCTCGGTTAAAGGTATAACCCCCAGCCATGTAATGCCGTGACGATGGCAATAGATCCGGATTGCCCTCTACTATTGAATTATTACTTTGAAAAACCTGAAACGGGTTTAGATTATTATATCGCGGTCTGGTAATTCTACGGTAATAATACAAATGAAAATCATGTTTAGCACTATGGGTGTATTGTAGCGAAAATGAAGGGAAAAGCTTAAAATAGTCATTCTTTTTGGCCGCCTCATCGGTATTAAGCTTTCCCTCGGTTTTAGTATGCTCGGCCCTAAGACCCACTTTGAGGTTCCATTTGTCCCATTTGTTATCAAAACTGGTATAGCCTGCGATAATACCTTCATCATATTCAAATACACCGGATTCCGTAGGATCGATTCCAGGTTGGTTTCTATCAAAGCCTTCCTGGTCAATACGACCCTCAGAATTGATCTGGGCATACCTAAGTCCTGTTTCAAATTTAGAGGAGGTGCCCACGGGAGTTATAAAATCAGCTTGTATGCTGAAAAGATCAATGCGTTGCATAGAATTTGTAAAAAAGTCATTCTCATCAGTAAGATTTTCATTGACATCAAAAAAATCAGTTTTCAAATCCTGGTCACGTTCATAATCATAATACGTATAGTGCAAATTCATTGATAATTCAGCTCCCTTCTTTTTTAGCTTATGTACAAAATCCAAATAAAAAGAAGTGTTTAGCTGTTGCTCTTCAGAATCGTTCAGCGTTTTAAAACTTGATACAGCTGCCCCATTAGGATCTGTTATTTGAGTTTCCGTATCGTACATTCTATCCACACTGGGATTCCATTGGTTCAAGGTAGAAATCGACAAAGAATTACGGTCATCAAAGAAATAGTCGAAAAAGGCATTGAAATTATGCCGTTTACGCCTTCGAATGTAATCTTCCTCAGCCGTCCATGTAGATGAAATTGAGCCATCATCAATAAAATTAGTCACATCGGTATATTGCGTAAACCACTTTTCTTTACTAAAACTGTAATTAGCCGAAAAACTTGTCTTACTCCCTTTAAAAAAATGATCGGTTCCTAAGGTGTGTTTTGGGAAAACCCCTTGGGTATACCGATTAAAAACAGCGCCATTATACCCAGAAATCAAATTTTTCTTCATTATAATATTAATCAACATTCCATCCTCCGCACTATACTTGGCAGGAGGATTGGTAATAACCTCTATTGATTCAACATTACTTGCTGTGGTACCAGATAGCAGATTGATTACATCGGCCCTAGGAAGATTTAATTTTCTCCCATTGATCATTATTCCAATATCCTTGCTTCCTTTTACCGAAAGCTCATTATTAATGACCACAACCCCTGGGGCTCTTTTCAGTGCTTCCCAAATATCACCATCTGAAAATGCCGTATTCTCAATATTGAAAACAAGACGGTCTACTTTACGCTCAACCCTTGGCTTTTGGGTAGATACAATAACTTCATCTAGAACTTGGGCGTAGTTGGCAATAGTAATCGTGCCAACATCTGCATCAGCTATAATTGATAGGTTTAAAAAATCAGATTCATTTTCCAGGTAACTGGCCTTTAGTAAATAATCGCCTGGAGGTATGTTGGTGATTTTAAAAATACCATTATCGTCTGTAGAGGAACCATTAATCAAAATACTATCCAATACGCTCAACAACAACACATTGGCTAACCATATTGGTTCACGATCAGTGCTTATGATTTTTCCTTGAATCTTATATTCCTGCGAAAATGATGAAGAGGTCAAAAAGGAAAGAACTAGTAAAAAAATTATCTGTTTATTCACAAAAACTTTCGATTGGGGTGTGAGCTTAACAAAAATACCCGAATTATCTTACAAAAAGCGTACGTTTCATCGATTATATTACAGAAGGCATCCTTAGTTATATAATCCAAATCACAAAACAACCACGGTTTATTTTGCACTATATTTGCACTTCTGAAAGAAAATGGCCTATTTCAACTGAATTAAGGCCCGGGATAATTTGAATTTAATTTAAATAGTAGTTGAAGAAAATACGAAACTTTTGCATTATCGCGCATATTGACCATGGCAAAAGCACCTTGGCTGATAGGCTGTTGGATTTTACTGGTTCTGTAACGGAGCGGGAAAAAAAAGAACAGCTATTGGATACTATGGATCTTGAGCGTGAACGCGGCATTACCATAAAAAGTCATGCCATTCAAATGGAATATACCTATAAGGGCGAGGAATATATTTTGAACTTAATCGATACTCCTGGTCATGTGGATTTTTCTTATGAGGTGTCCCGTTCAATTGCGGCTTGTGAAGGTGCCCTTTTAGTGGTAGATGCTGCACAAAGTATACAAGCGCAGACGATTAGTAATCTTTATTTAGCACTTGAAAATGATCTTGAGATTATTCCTATTTTGAACAAGATAGATCTGCCTAGTGCCAATCCTGAGGAGGTAACTGACGATATCGTGGATCTTTTAGGCTGTAAAGCGGAAGATATAATTCCTGCAAGCGCCAAGACTGGTATAGGGATTGGGGAAATTTTGGAAGCTGTTATCGAGCGTATACCTGCTCCATCCGGAATTGCTGATGAATCACTGCAAGCTTTGGTTTTTGATTCTGTTTATAATCCTTTTAGAGGAGTAGAAACCTATTTTAGGGTTATCAATGGGGAAATCAGGAAGGGTCAAAAAATAAAATTTGTAGCCACTGAAAAGAGTTATTTTGTAGATGAGGTAGGGACTTTAAAATTGACACAACAGCCCAAACAAGTTATTAAAACAGGGGATGTTGGTTATATGATAACAGGAATAAAAGATGCTAGAGAGGTAAAGGTTGGTGATACCATTACAGATTCGGCCAATCCTACAATAAATGCCATCGAAGGTTTCGAAGACGTAAAGCCCATGGTATTCGCAGGCATATACCCTGTCGATACAGAGGATTTTGAGGAGCTACGTTCCTCAATGGAAAAGCTCCAATTAAACGATGCTTCCCTGGTTTTTACACCTGAAAGCAGTGCAGCCCTAGGTTTTGGTTTTCGATGTGGTTTCTTGGGTATGCTTCATATGGAAATCATACAAGAGCGCCTGGAGCGTGAATTCGACATGACCGTCATTACTACGGTGCCCAATGTTAGCTACCATGCATTTACGAGAAAGAATCCCGATACACCTTTAGTCGTTAACAACCCTTCGGATCTTCCTGACCCGTCAACAGTAGACAGGGTAGAAGAACCATACATTAAAGCGACTATAATCACCAAAGCCGATTTCGTCGGTAATGTTATGTCGCTATGTATTGAAAAAAGAGGGCTGATTACCAATCAGACGTATTTAACTACTGAGCGCGTTGAGTTGAATTTTGATATGCCTTTGGCAGAAATTGTTTTTGATTTTTATGACCGATTAAAAACCGTTTCAAAAGGCTATGCTTCTTTTGATTATACCCCAATTGGATTGCGAACGTCAAAATTGGTCAGGGTTGACATTTTGCTGAATTCGCAACCTGTTGATGCACTTTCTGCTTTAATTCATGCAGACAATGCAGCTAATATAGGTAAGAAAATGTGTGGGAAATTAAGGGAACTTATTCCACGACAACAATTTGACATTCCTATACAAGCGGCAATCGGAGCAAAGATCATTTCAAGGGAAACCATTAAGGCCCTTCGTAAAGACGTTACCGCCAAATGTTATGGGGGTGATATTTCACGTAAGCGCAAGCTCTTGGAAAAGCAGAAAAAGGGTAAAAAACGGATGCGTCAAGTAGGTAATGTAGAAATACCCCAACAGGCATTTATGGCGGTATTGAAGTTGAATGACTGAATCTTTTTAAGCTTGTTAATTGCCTTTCATGTTAGTTTTCCCAGTATCGAAAGCCTTACCTAGATATACTAGCTTATATCCTTTTTTTATGTCTTTGAATTCCTTACTGTAAGACGACATTATCTTAAGATCGCCATCAAGGGTTTTTAAAAATATAGGGATAATGTCCTCGTCATTTTTTGTAATCTCAATAAGACCGTCATAATGGGATTGATCGTTGAGTTCAATCTCATGGACTTTAGGGTTTTTTCTCGCAGCCTCCACCAATTTAATAAAGTCATCAGTATGTGAGAACAATCCTTCTCTTGGATTATTTTCTGGGTCATTCATCTCATCTGTGGTTACCAAACGAAATGAGCCGTTTTCGCCGAAATTATTATGGAATTTATGAATGGCGTAATTATTTATTTCCGGGTTACCTGTCAATGCCATAAGGTAACCCACATCATTCAATTCAATGTTGTCAGACAACGTTTCTGAATAAATATTAGCAGAAAGTGCTTCTAGCCCCAACTGCTTTGCCTTATTGATGTTGGATTCATTATTATCGATCAACACAACATGCCTATTGTTTTTGAATAAATACTCCGCGATGAGTATAGAGACCTGGGAAGCACCGATAATCAGAATTCCCTCGGATTTTTTTAGAAAAACCCCAAGTATCCGGGCAACAAATCTTGCCGTGGTAGCATTTAATATAACCGTTCCCAGAACAATCATAAAAACCAATGGGGTAATATAGTTAGCGCCAACAACACCATCGCTTGCCAGTTTCAGGCCAAATAATGACGCAATACCGGCAGCGACTATACCTCTTGGGCCGACCCAACTAATAAAAAGCTTTTCATTGAATATTAATTTCGAATTTCGTGTGCTAAGAAAAACCCCTAATGGTCTAATGAGGAAAACCACTATTGCGAAAAGTATTGCTGTATTCCAATTGTAGATCAACAAAAGATCTTCCATATTGATATTCGCAGCGAGTAGAATAAAAAGTATTGATATGAGAAGTACACTCAATGATTCCTTAAAATAAAGAAGCTCTTTCAAATAGGCAGCGTTGAAGTTCCCCATGACCAACCCCATCACAACAACAGCAAGAAGTCCAGACTCCTGGGCAAAACTATCTGATAATACAAAAACACCTAGTACCAAGGCCAGCGAAAACACATTCAATAAATAACGTGGGATCCAGTTCTTGTTGATGGCAAAATTCAAGGCATGGGCAAAGGTGAAACCAAAAGTGAATCCGAATAAGACAATCTTCCCAAATTCAATCAAGGCAGTTATGGTAAATTCACCACCTGCCTCAACACTTATAAATTCAAACACCAATACGGCCACCAAGGCCCCTATGGGGTCTATTAGAATGCCTTCCCACTTCAATACCGCAGAAACATCTTGCTTTAATGGAATATTCCTTAAAATCGGAGTTATAACCGTAGGTCCAGTAACAATAATCAACGCAGCAAACAAAAAAGATATTGGCCAACTTAAATAAAATAAATAATGAGCAGCAACGGCTCCACCAAAAAAAGTAACAAGAGATCCCAAGGTAATCAGCTTGGTAATAACAGGGCCAACATTCTTTATTTCGTTCGTTTTTAAGGTAAGGCCTCCTTCAAAAAGAATAATACTAATAGCCAATGAAACAAAGTGAAAAAGACTTTCTCCTGGAAACAATCCTTCTTTGCCGTTCCAGATCGGTTCAATCCATTTGGTGCCATCCTCTGATAAGTATTCTGCCGCAATTGGCCCAACCAACAAGCCAATTAAGATCAAAGGTAATATTGCAGGTATTTTGAACTTCCATGCAAACCACTGTGCAATTATTCCCAATATTACTATTCCCGCTAATTCTAACATCTAAAAGGTTTTCAGATAAAAATACTAATTTAAACTAAACATCTTTCATTGTCAGGCGTAATACAGAACAGGCAGATTTTTCTGCGTATTTGTCTTTCCCTGTACCAAAAAGAACACTTAACCAATTGTCTTTTTGTGGGGTGCCCAAAATCAATAAATCGTAGCTTGCTGATTCTTTGGAAATAGCAGTAACTGAATCATCATCTTTTAAAATATGGACATCAGTTTTTGTATCCACTTTTAGAAGTAAATTCTTCGAGTTTTGTTCGATATCGGCAATAGTCGTTTTATCCGTGGTTTCAGGAACAACATGCAATAAGGTAAGTGAGGCATTATAAAAATGACAAATTCTATCGGCAACCGCTATAAAGTTCTTGTCTTTTCGCCCAGGGCGTAATGCCAATAATACTTTGCTGATATATCGCACCCCCTCATCTTTGAACAGTGCGAAATCGGAGTTAATATGCGTCACCAACCATCCAATGGGGTTACTCACCAAAATGCCACTATGTGCCCTTCCGTTCCATCCCATGACCAACCAATCACAATGGGTCTGGTCGCTAAGTTCATGGATTGTATCAGACATTTCATGGGTAACCACAGCTTCAAAATCAATAATTATATCCTTGGATTCTGCCAAACGCTCTATCCTTCTTTCCAAGGATGTAATATGGGGGTCGATTTCGCTGAAAGCATCTAAAAAAGTCTGGTTTGGAACTTCAGTAACATTAACTGCCTGGATTTTATCCCGTTTGTTGATGGCAGCGGCTATTTCCAACAACATTTCAGGTGATTTCTCATTACCAAGCAATGGCACTACAACCCCCGCATCCGAAACCAGTTTTCCATCTAAACTTTGAACTTCACTTTGTTGATTGTTTCTATACTGTATTATATCCTTGTCCTTTCTTTTGTAAAACAAATACATGGCCGGTCGATGCCCATATTTCCTTAATATTCCAGTTCTGGTTGCATTTTTTCCAAAGAAAAAATATATAACAATCCCAATTGCAAAAATGCCTACTACAGCCATAAAAGGACCTAAGCCTAAAAATACCAATAAGACAACACCACTGATTATTCCGAATAATTGAACGAAAGGATACAAAGGGGAACGAAAAGGAGGATTATACCATTGTGCAGACGTTTCCCGTAAAACGATAACACTGGCATTGACCAAAATGAACATCATGACCATAAAAGCACTGGCCAATTTTGCGATTTTTTCAACGTCAAGAAAAATAATGACCAATCCCATGGCCACACAGGTCATGATAATCGTTACAACCGGCGTTAAATATTTAGAATGGATTTTACCCATGAAATCTGGTAAAAGCTTATCTATAGCCATTGCAAAAGGAAATCTCGAAGCTGCCAAAACACCGGAATTCGCCATTGAAATAAGAGTAACTATACCTATGCCGGCTGCGATGTAACCAATAAAACTTCCGCCAAGTAAATTTGCTATGGTGTAAATGGGTTTTATATCTGTTTTCAGTTCGGCCATAGGAATGTTGCCAACCAAAACAAAGGCCACAAAAACATAAATGGTCATCATTATGAACAAAGACAATATCATTGCCCTAGGAAGGTTTTTACTCGGGTTTTTTATTTCTCCAGCAATAGCGGCCACTTTGGTAACCCCCGCATAAGAGATATAAACAAATGCAATAGTTGAAATTAAGCCCATATTCCCTTTTGTAAGAAAAGGGTCCAATAAAGCTGGGGATACTTTTGGTAGACCAAATATCAAAATCAAACTTAGGGTTATAATACTCATAGAAACAATGACAAGCTGAACCCTTCCTACTTTCTTGACTCCCAATATATTTAAAAACAAAATGACCAATAAAAAGATCAGGGCAATGTATTTGGTAAGCCCAACTTCTATATTCACCAATATGGAAAGATAGGCTCCGAACCCCACTAATGCAAAGGCGCTTTTGAGAAGTAATGAAAGCCATAACCCAATACCTGCAATGGTTCCAAAAATTGGCCCAAAGGCACGCTCAATATAAACGTAGGTGCCTCCCGAAGAAGGCATCGCTGTTGCCAATTCAGATTTTGATAGTGCTGCAGGTAAAATACAAACCGCTGCCAGTAGATATGCCAGCCAAACTGAAGAACCTGTCTTAGCTGCAGCCAAACCAGGTAAGACGAAAATACCGCTCCCCAGCATACCGCCAATACTAATTGCTATTACTGAAGTTAAGGATAAGCTGCGTTCTAGTTTCTTCAAATCTTGGGATTTATGCCTAAAAATAGGCTTTTTTAAATAATGTCTTCCTACGAAAATATGTTCTGTCTGGCATAATCAATTCGTATTGTTTTATTAATTTGCACGCCATGAAATTATATCCCATTGAGACCGGTAATTTTAAATTAGACGGAGGCGCCATGTTCGGAGTGGTGCCAAAAACGATTTGGAATAACACCAACCCAGCAGATAGTCATAATATGATTGATATGGCCGCCCGCAGCCTACTGATCGAAGATGGCGATCGATTGATTTTGATTGATACGGGTATGGGTAATAAGCAATCAGATAAATTCTTTGGATATTATTATCAATGGGGCAATCATTCTTTAGATAAATCACTCCAAAAATTCGGTTTTCATCGTGATGATATTACCGATGTATTCATGACTCATCTTCATTTTGACCATTGCGGCGGAAGCATTCAATGGAACAAAGACCGTACGGGCTATGAGCCAGCATTTAAAAACGCACATTTTTGGACCAACGAAGATCATTGGCAATGGGCAACTATACCCAATATGCGTGAAAAAGCTTCATTCTTGCAAGAAAACCTTCTTCCCATGCAAGAAAGTGGGCAATTGAAATTCATTAAAAAAGATGAAAGTGCTTATTTAAAAAATTCGGAATTGGGTTTTGGTATTCTTTTTGTAGATGGACATACGGACAAGCAAATGCTACCTCATATAAGTTACAAAGGAAAGACCTTGGTTTTTACAGCAGATTTAGTGCCAACCGCTGGGCATATTCCCGTCCCTTATGTAATGGGATACGATACGCGCCCATTACTGAGTATGGAAGAAAAACAATTATTCATGAATGAAGCCGTCGCAAATGATTATTTTCTGTTTTTGGAGCATGACGCCCATAACGAGATTTGTACGCTTCAAAATACAAGAAAAGGAGTGCGTTTAGACCAAATTCATACATTTAATGAAATATTCAATTAAGCCATGTTTGGGAAATTTCGTAAATTTCCACTCCGATAATGATACACTTCCTTCAAACAAAGATCCCTTATAATCAAAGAAACACACTAACTTAATAATTTATAAATGACACGTAATTTTTCAAAGCCCATCTTAGGGTTCACAGCAGCTATCTTTTTACTGGGTTGCGGGGCAACCACAATAATTTCTACGCCCATTGAAAAAATAGATGCCATGCCACTTAAAGTGGCAGATTTGACGGAAAATCAAAAAAAGTCATGGGGGCATACGGACTTGGTTGCAGATACAATTCCTGGAATGAGTGTAGACAAGGCTTATCGTGAAATCATTGGCACAAAAAAAGGAACCAAAGTCATAGTTGCGGTTTTAGATTCGGGAATAGATCTAAAGCACGAAGATTTAGACGGGGTAATCTGGACTAATAGAAAGGAAAAGCCCGGTAATGGCAAGGACGATGATAAAAATGGCTACATCGACGATATTCATGGATATAATTTCTTGGGCGAATCATACAATGAGCAATTGGAATATGCTAGAATCCTAAGGCTCAAATTGGGAGATGCTGATTTACAAGCTAAAGCAAAGACTGAATTGGACAAGGAATACCAGCAGGCCTTTGGCAACAAACAACAGTATGAACAAATACTACAGGCTGTTGAAAAAGCTGATGCCGCTGTAAAGCAACATTTGGGTAAAACGGATTATACCAAAAAAGATGTTTCTGGTATAAAGTCTGAGAATGAAGAAATGCAAAGGCATGTAGCTGTGTTGACTCAGATGTACACCTTTGCAGATAGTATTCCTGAAATTATTGAAGAATTAGAGGGTGGCATCAAACATTTCACAGAACAACTGAATTATAACCTCAAGGTAGATTTTGATGGGAGGAAAGTTGTTGGTGATAATCCGTATGATTTAATGGATACCAAATATGGTAACGGAAACCCTCAAAACAGGGTTGAGGATGAGAGTCATGGCACCCACGTGGCGGGTATTATAGCCGCTGAACGAAACAATGGAAAAGGAGCTAAAGGTGTGGCCAATAATGTTGCCATAATGAGTATAAGGGCAGTTCCCAACGGAGATGAATACGATAAGGATATCGCTTTAGGCATTCGGTATGCCGTTGACAATGGGGCCAAAATCATTAACGGCAGTTTTGGAAAGTCATTTTCGCCAAATGCAGAATGGGTATACGAAGCTATTAAATATGCGGCTTCCAAAGACGTCTTGATTGTGCATGCCGCCGGTAACGAGGGGGCTAATTTAGATGACCCAAAGAATCCAAATTATCCAAATGATCAAATAAACAATGGTCCGGAAATTGCAGACAATGTCATTACAGTTGGTGCTTTAGATCCTAAATATGGTTCAGAAATGGTTGCCTCCTATTCTAATTACGGAGCAATAAATGTTGACGTTTTTGCACCTGGAACAGATATTTATTCTACTGTGCCAAATAACAAGTATGAATTCATGCCCGGAACTTCAATGGCCGCCCCAGCAGTTGCAGGGGTTGCTGCTTTGGTACGTTCCCAATACCCAAGCCTTAGCGCTTCACAGGTAAAGAAAGTAATTCTTGACTCCGGTCTCAGCGTCAAGGCTGCGGTTATCCTTGGAGGTGATGCATCAAAAAACAATACGTTGGACAAGATCAGCACCTCAGGAAAAATTGTAAATGCCTATAACGCATTGCTAATGGCGAGAACAATGGCAACTGGAAAATAAAATAATTTTATATTTAGATTAGTATGCAGTTTATTAAAACAATACTCTTTCTTGCACTGGTAAACTTTACTTTATTCGTTCAAGGACAGCATTCAAATTCTTATTGGCAACAACATGTCGACTATTCCATTGAGGTAGCGATGGATGTTGAGAATTATCAATATCAGGGAACACAAAAACTGGTTTATACCAATAATTCCCCTGATGAATTGACACGAGTGTATTATCATTTGTATTTCAATGCCTTTCAACCCGGCAGTGAGATGGATATTCGTCTTCAGAACATAGATGATCCTGATGGCAGAATGTTTGTTGAAGGCAAGAGTAGAATAGCTGCTTTATCCCCTAACGAAATAGGGTACTTGCACCCTACTTCTTTGACACAAGATGGTGAAAAAGTAAAGTTCAATGAAGAAGGGACCGTTTTAGTCGTAGAATTGGCCAAACCTATTCAAGCAGGTGGAAAAACAACCTTTGAAATGGCATTCAAAGGCCAAGTTCCTGTTCAAATTAGACGTTCTGGGAGAAATAATAAAGAAGGCGTAGCGCTTTCAATGAGTCAATGGTATCCCAAATTGGCTGAATATGATTTTGAAGGATGGCATGCTGATCCTTACATAGCTCGGGAATTTCATGGCGTTTGGGGCGATTTTGACGTAAAATTGACAATAGATAAAGATTATATCGTGGGTGGAACCGGTTATTTACAAAATCCACAAGAAATTGGGCATGGCTATGAAGCTACTGGAACCAAAGTCAAAAAAGCAAAAGGAAAGACCCTAACATGGCATTTTAAAGCCCCGATGGTACACGATTTTATGTGGGCGGCTGATCCAGATTATCTGCACGATACGCTGAAAATGGAAAAAGGTCCTACGCTTCACTTTTTATATAAAAACGACCCAGAGATAATCGAGAACTGGAAGAAACTCCAGCCTAAAACTGCTGAGGCCATGGAGTTTTTCAGTAAAAACATAGGCAAATACCCCTATGAGCAGTATTCTGTGGTTCACGGTGGCGATGGCGGTATGGAGTATGCCATGAGCACTTTGATTTCGGGTGGTCGAAAACTAGGTAGTTTAGTGGGCGTAATGTCTCACGAAATGGCCCACTCTTGGTTTCAACATATATTAGCGACCAACGAAACCAAACATGAATGGATGGATGAAGGTTTTACCTCATTTATTTCTAATTTATGCATGAACAAAATCATGGAAAGAAATAAAGATAATCCTTTTGAAAACACTTATAAAGGGTATCGCAATCTTGCGTTATCTGGTAAGGAGCAGCCACAGGCAACCCATGCGGATCGCTATGGGCATAACTTTGCTTATGGCGCCTCAGCGTATAGCAAAGGATCCATATTCCTTTCACAATTGGGTTACATTATTGGTGAGGATAAATTAATGGAGACGATTAGAAAATACTTCGACGATTTTAAGTTCAAGCATCCTGTGCCAAACGATATTAAAAGAACCGCCGAAAAGGTTTCTGGTATGGAATTGGATTGGTATTTAATGGATTGGACACAGACTACCAACACCATCGATTATAACTTAAAGGATGTCTCTAATGCAGGAGCCAAAACTAAAGTTACAATGGAACGAAAAGGTCTAATGCCAATGCCCTTGGATATTCTAGTCGTATATAATGATGGTACCCGTGAAACTTTTTATGCGCCTTTGAGAATGATGCGCGGTGAAAAGGAAAATCCGTACCCAGATTTAAAAAGAACAGTATTGCCAGATTGGCCTTGGGCATACCCCACTTTTGAATTTTCAATTAACAGACCTATCAACGAAATTCGGGCGATAATGATCGACCCTTCACAGCTCATGGCCGATGTTGATCCAGAAAACAACTTCTGGCAATCTTTAGACTAGGCGGAATAATTTTAATTTATTAGAGTGATTTATTGGTGGTAATCCTGTACCACCAAGTATTTCTGTACATCTCATTTTTTGCAGTGAGTTCCCTATTGTTCATGGCAAAATGGGTCTTGTCAAGTACCCTATTTCTATACCCCAAAAGATGAAAAAATGGTTTTGTGAAAAAATGGGCCACTTTGGTGTTAACCAATAGCGATTGTTTTTGATTATTGGCCCAAGAAACCCCAGGTAAAATATGTAGTAATGATCCAAACTTACTCCTGCGTAAAAATGCTGATAATGTAAGGGCCCAAAGCGGTGTTTTTCGTATCAAGAAAAAACCTTCTTCCCCTTGTTCTTGGTAAAGCGGCATGAAAAGAATGGTGTCTTTTTCAGCTTTTATAAACTCATCTTTTTCAATTGCCAACGGAGTCCCTTCAAGTATTTCTTCAAAACTCTTAAACCCTTCCATCATCTTAAAATCCTTTATATCATTAAGGTGGTGGCGGTAAGTTATTTCATAAAAGTTAGAATTATTCTGTGCGGATTTTTGGAGTTGTAAATAGTACTTCTTGAAATTCTTTACTTCGGTCCTGTTCAAAAACCCACTGAAAGCCATGGTCAACCAAGTAAAGGCAATACTATTTTTAATTGAAATTTCCTCTGTATGTTGGCCAGATTCAAAACCTAAGGAAACATATCCTTTCTCATTGATGTAGCTCAAGAGCGGGCCGTCAAGATATTCTTCTATACCCAAAATAATGGGTACAGGAAAAAGCTTGGAAAACCTCCTATTGATCAATGCGTCGTTAATCGTAATAAACGGTAAGGTTTTACTAGATGTAGTATGATAATCTATAAAGTAGAATGGCCCTTTTTCATGCTCCAATATCCCTGAAATCAGCTCATAAATGGCCGCCAATTCCTTATCTTCAACAGAAAGTTGTTTCGCTGTCTTTTTGTTGATATTCTTGATTCTAGAATGGGTCCAAATACGGTTTAAATCTTTCTCAACAAATCTCTTTCCTTTTAATAATGCTGGAATGTTCCCTCTTATACCATAAGCTGACCCTTTGCAAGAAAAAGGGCCCTTCCCCAATTCTTTGAAAATATGCTCAAGTGCTGTAACCCCCGACTGTTCGTTGCCATGAATTCCACCAAAAAAAATCAAGGTAGGTCCTGGAAGATCTCCTTTAACTTGTCCAATAATACGCTTGGTTTTAACCACTATTTCAGTTTTCGGGGCTATGGTCATCTGCTATAAATCATTGGATGTGATTATACCCACAAGTTTTTTGTCGCGTACTACAGGCAAACAATTTATTTTATGCTGCTGCATTAATTTTTTGGCTTGCTCCAAAGGGGTCCCTGGCATTACCGTTATCAAATTTTTCTGCATTATTTTCTCAATGCTTTGCACATGCTTTTTGGGATTATCCAAATATTTACCAACGTCTGTCCAGGTTAAAAGGCCCACTAAATCCAAGTGGTCATCAAGAATAGGAACATGATGAATATTTTTCCATTGCATCATTCTCAAAACAAGTTCCATGCTGTCACTTTCCTGAGCGGTAATAATTCTAATGTTCATTCGTTCCCCAACTTTTCTGTTGCTTTTTGGAATCTGGAATTCGTCACCTCTTGGTAATTGCCATGCATCAATATTATATCCCTTTTCCTGCCTTTCATACATGGTAGCACATAATATTTTAAGCGCATCAGGAGTTTTGAAATCCTTTTTAAGTTTGCGGAAACCTTCCACCATCCATCTTGAACCATTTCTTGATCGTATTCGATTTTTGATAATCCGCAAATAATGTTCTGCATCTCTTGGCGCAACTTTCATACTATACAATCCCCTGTACGCCATTGGCAATAAGTGGTCCATTAAAAGTTCTTGGCTTGAAATCAATTTGTTGTTCCAATAAAATTGTGTAGCCATACCATATCTTGCCGCATTAAAGAAATTGCTTTTCACATCTTTAAAATCCATTTTGGTATGTATATTATCGAATTCTTTCGGTCTGCCTTTCATAACTCCTACCCAGAACATCATGTTCGCGATTTCATCCGAAGTTGAGGGTCCAGCAGGAAGGTATCTGTTCTCAATACGTATATGGGGTTGGTCATTCGTGGTGCCATAACATAGCCTATTCCATTTATACACTGTACCATTATGTAATTTCAGTGCCTTTAATTTTGGAATCTTGCCATTTTCCAATTCGGTCATACTATCCGTACCAAGCTCCGTGGTAATGAGGCTTCTGAACCCTATAACCGTATCCTTAAAAAAGTCGGCCACAGAGCCTTCTGCCCATTTGTTGCCAAAACCTACTCTTGGCTCTCTTTCATTCAAAACAAAAGTACTTGCCCGTGTATCCACACTTTGGGCAAAGAGTGCAATACGGGTTTCTTCCCATAGTTCGCGTCCCATTAATAAAGGTGAATTTGTGCAAATTGAAAGAATAGGGCCAGCAATGGCCTGTGCCCAGTTGTAGGTGTCCGCAAAATCCTTATGATCTATCTGTAAATGCGATTGAAAACTCGTGTTACACCCTTCATATAGAATTGAATCGTGCTTTAAATTCAGTTCATCAACTCCTTTTATGTGTAATTCTATATCATTTTTCCTTACTTCCTTGATAGCCTCATTTAATATGATATACCGCTTTAAAGGTGTCATATAAGAAGGTCTTAAATGCTTTGTCCTAATTGTAGGCAAAATGCCGGTTAGCATGATTTTCGTATCCCGTTTTTTGGCAACCTCATTAACCTGGTCCAAAAGATCATTCAAATGCTTATGAAGTGCTGAAAAGCAATCCCCTTTTAATTCAAGTGGTTCCAAATTTATTTCTAAGTTATACAGTGCCAGTTCAGATGTAAAATGTTTCTTATCAAGTTCTTTCAATATTTCGTCGGCATTGCTAGCAGGCTCCCATTCATCATTTACCAAACAAAATTCCTGTTCCGCACCTACTCTGGTTATGTCTTTCTCAAACATGTCATTTTCGAGCATATATTCCAAGGCCTTAATGTCTGACATGAGCTGTTTTATATAAAAAGCTTTGTTCGGATTTCCATTTAATTTTTCTACGTTCAATTCTCCCATTATTATGATATTAAGGTCTGCTAGTTGATCCAGATTAAATTAGATTTTATCTCATACAATATAGAACCTTTTTAGGCTGTCAGCAAATGACAAATGTCATAAAACCCATACGGTGAAATTTCTTTACTTTTACCTGACCATGTCAATGAAATTTCGAAAGAAAGAAAAACTAAAGAGCAAGAAGCTCATAGAGGTGCTTTTTAAAGAAGGAAAAGCACTAACCAGTTTTCCTCTTAGGCTCATATACTTGAAGCTTGAAGTGCCTTTGGACGCAAAATTCAAAACGGGGGTAGCCGTTCCTAAAAAGAATTTTAAGAGTGCCGTTAAAAGAAACCGGATCAAGAGACTGTTGCGTGAAAGTTACCGCAGGAACAAACACTTGGTTTTTAACAATAGTGAGGGTAACTTTGCGTTTCTAATTTTATATCTTGGGAAAGAAATGCCAACTTACCCTGATGTAGAAAAAAGCATGCAAAAAATACTTCAAAAATTTCAAAAAAAGATTGATGATGCAAAAGTTGATTAAAAAAAAGGTATTGATTCCCGTTTTGGCCATTACCTTTTTAGTTGTTGGTAGCAGTTTTAAGAGTGATTTCTTCGAAATTGCGAAACAGATTGAGATATTCACGACGCTCTTTAAAGAGTTGAATATGAACTATGTTGATGAGACCAACCCTGCCGAATTGATGGATACGGCCATTAAGAACATGTTGAACGAGCTTGATCCGTATACCAAATTCTTGAACGAACAGGATGTTGAGGCTTATAAAATCAACAACGCTGGGGAATATTCTGGTATAGGAGCTTTAGTACGTTCTTATAAAGATAGATTATTGGTCATAGAACCTTATAAAGATTATCCAGCTGATAAAGCGGGACTAAAGGCAGGTGATGAGATTATTAAAATTGGGGATATTAATGTGGCTGATTTTGATGACAATGCCAGCGAACTCTTAAAAGGATCCAACAACTCTTCTGTGGCAATTACCTATAAAAGACTCGGCAAAATGAATACAACTTCTATTAAACGAGAAGCTATAGAAGTCGATGCTGTGCCTTATTATCACATGGTTGACGATAAAACAGGGTATATTGTGTTGGCAAAATTCAATGCAAAAGCAACTTCCCAAACCAAAGCAGCACTTATTGATCTTAAAGGAAAAGGTGCGACAAAAATCATATTGGATTTACGTGGAAATCCTGGTGGATTATTATCCGAGGCGATAAATGTTACCAATTTATTTGTGCCTAAGGGAGAATTGATTGTTACCACAAAATCCAAAGTTAAAAAGTTCAATTCGGAATATAGGACCAAAAACAAGGCGGTTGATACTGAAATACCTTTGGTTGTTTTAGTGAATGGCAGTAGTGCCTCGGCAAGTGAAATCGTTTCAGGTAGTTTACAAGATTTGGACCGTGCCGTAATTATGGGCGCCCGTAGCTTTGGTAAAGGATTGGTTCAAAGGCCTATGAAACTCACCTACGGAACCCAGTTAAAAGTAACCATTAGCCGTTATTATACCTCTTCAGGCAGATGTATACAATCCCTGGACTATTGGAATAGGGACGAAGATGGCAATGCTGTGCGCAATACCCAGTTCAACGAATTTAAAACAAGAAATGGTCGTAAGGTCCAGGACGGTGGCGGTGTGTTACCTGATGTTGTTATCGACGAACTGAATACCAATTCCTTGACTAAGGCATTGGAGCAAAACAACATCATTTTTGATTTCGCCACAGATTATCACTACCAAAACACTATAGAAAATCTTGGCAACATTGCCTTTTCGGACGATGATTTCAATGTTTTCAAAACTTTTGTCGGTCAAAGTGATTTTTCCTATGAGACTAAATCGGAAAAGGCAATCAAAGAAGCCATGGAAAATGAGGATAGTGATATTTTAGGAGCCGCTGTGCAAGAGAATTATAAATCTCTTTTAGTAGAAATCGAGAAAAGTAAATTCTTGGCCTTGGATAAACATCAAAAGGAAATCCAGAAAAAATTGGAAGACGAAATCGTAAAAAGATACTTCTACAGAGAAGGGTTATATGAGCATTATTTGACCCACGATGAAGCGATTTTGGCCGCCTCAGAACTATTATCCAATGAAGGCAAATACAAGGGTATACTGCAATAGTCTGGAGTTATTTATAGATACAACTGCCAGGATCTGATTTTATAAAATGTTTTCCGTAATTAACTGCTTTAGGATTCATACACCCTTTTAGATTTCGAATTTTTATTCTTCTAAAATCAATGGGCTGACCTTCACTTTGTAAGGCAATAAAACCCTTTTTCAATAATTGTCCGTCTTTCTTTATTTCTGGATCGTAGCGGTCAACCACGCCACCTCCAATTTGTGGTTTGGTATATTGTAAAACTTCTTTTCCGTTTACAATATGCGTAATCAATGAATCCCCTAATACTATAAGTTCTGCCTTCACCCATTTATTGCCAAAATACGTCTCCGAAGTTGAATTTATACAGTGTCTTGGATCAATTTTGCCTTCATAAACGACATCTGTCCCCGGTGAGCACATATTACCCGTTGGTCTAGCCTTACCTTTTTCCAAACCGGCCAAAAATTGCATTTCAACAGAGATAGGCCAGTTTTGTTCCTTCGGCATTGTTTTGGGATCCTGACTATGGAACATTACGCCACTATTCTTTACAGTAAAACTCGGAGCCCCTGGGTGCAATTCGCCCACAAATCTATATTCCATTGACAGGTGAAAATAAGAATAAGGTTCGTTATAATATAAATGCCCAAACCGGTCATCAAAATCCCCTTCATATTGATCATAGCGCACTTTTATGATTTCGTCTTCAGCCCTAAAAGTATCCCCATGATTATCGCCTACTTCATAATGGTGGATTTTTGTCGTCCAATTATCAATATCCCTTCCATTGAACATACTTTCCCAACCTTCATTCTTAGCTATTGTCTTTACACTAACGCATTGGCACATAATCGTAACAATACACAAATATCCCAGTACTTTAAAATTAGACCACATACTATACTTTTTTATGGTTTCTCATTCTAAGATACTATAAGTTTTAATCTCTGCCATATAATTGTCCTATAAGGACAACATTTCATATTTTTGGGTGAACTTGCAATTAGTCAAATATTCGAATCCTCAACCAGCTTTCATGAGAAATACCGGCATTCTTATTGTATCCCTCCTTTTTTTTATTTCCTGTAAAACAGTCCCTGAAAAACTTGGTGATTTCGAGCTGCTTCCAATACCACAGAAGATTAAGATTACAGGTGCTAGCAGCATTACTATTGATGCCTTAAAATCGTACTATTCAAAGGCCGCCTTGGGGATTCCCGTTGAAAATAATTTATTGCTAGGTATGGAGTCTGTCAATAGTGGTTCTGAAGCGCAACTGGTTTTTGATATTGATTCTACTTTGAATTTAAAGAGTGAGGGCTATTCGATGAAAATCAATCAGAATCAAATAAAAATCTCTGGTAAAGACTCCATTGGTCTTTTTTATGGATTCAAAACGTTGGAACAGTTGCTTATCGATGCTGACGAACAAAAAGTTACCCTCCCGCTTTGTACAATAGAAGATTACCCATTATTGGCCTATAGGGCAATTCAATTGGATGTAAAACATCATTTGGAAAAAATAGAATACTATTATAAACTCATCGACAAATTGGCGAGTTATAAGGTCAATGCCATTATCGTTGAAATGGAGGATAAAATAAAGTATAAACGGCAACCAAAAGTAGCTTCTGCCGATGCTTTATCAATAGAAGAATGGGAAGGTCTTAGCAATTATGCTGCAAAACAACATATTAGTATAAGCCCGTTAATTCAGGGGTTAGGCCATGCCTCATTTATTCTAAAACACCCAGAATACGCAGATTTGAGGGATAACCCAAAAAGTGATTGGGCATTTGATCCCCTAAACCCTAAAACTTATGAAGTACAATTTGATTTGTATCTTGATGCTATAGAGGCCACTCCACATGGCAAGTACCTCCATGTTGGTGGTGATGAAGTACATACTACGGGTCGTGGTAGTGGAAAATCTGCGTTGGAATTGCAATTAATATGGCTCAATAAAGTTTGTGATTTTGCTGAAAAACATGGTCGTATACCGATATTTTGGGACGATATGCCACTAAAACAAGCTGAGGTTTATGATCCAATGTTCCAACCTGATATGACCCAAAAAGAAGTGGACGATATCTGGGCCAAAAATGAACATAAGCTGACTACATTTTTAGATAAGTTTCCTAAAAACTGTATTTATATGCGATGGAATTACAGCTCACCTGAAGCCTATGGTAATACCAAGGCCATGGAATGGTTTAGAAGCCATGATTTTCAAGTCATGGGTGCTACTGCCGGACAAACCCGTTGGGTTTTAATGCCACAATCGGAGAGTAATATGGAAAACATCAGATCATTTGCGCTTTCCTCAATAAACAGTAATCTTGATGGGTTATTACTGACGCTTTGGGATGATGACTCGCCACATTTTGAGCTTTATAATAGAGGTATCATCGCCTTTGCGGAATATACTTGGTCGGGTGATAAGAGAGATAAGGGTAAAATTAAATCCGCCTATAGACAAAGAGAATTTGCACATGCACTAAAAGATTCCGCTCATGCCTTTATCGATGGTCTGGAGAAACCAGTTGCATTTTGGAAGAATGCTTTACTTGAAGGAAACAAGAGAAATTATTTAAAAGGAATGGACGACCCCATAAAAGATGGCGCTATTGATTTACCCAATAGAAATAAAAAAGGTGAATGGAGCATAAAATACAAAGAACGTTTAGACCAAGCGGCCGAATTCATACAATCCTACGACAGCCTT
>RCNC010000211.1_pt1 | contig 34282 bp, 28 predicted proteins | sample 2041301 | NCBI WGS metagenome assembly RCNC01 (sample SAMN09708231, study PRJNA481090) | Marine sediment metagenome, whole genome shotgun sequencing project. | biome: marine sediment; feature: ocean; material: sediment; isolation source: Sewage treatment plant 13A marine sediment (STP13A) ... | reverse complement strand
CTGATATTTTTGCGCGTTTTATGTATCTATTTTTTATTGTCATGACAGGAAGTTAGGCTAATATTTAAGCCCTGTTCTAGTCAAGACCCTAAAGTTTTTTAAAAAATAGGTTGTATTCTAATTATCAGCATTTTAAATATGTTGAGTAATATCCATTGTTCATTGTCAATTGTCCGTTCTATAAATATGCAAACGAAACCTCATTTAAACTTGCAATTGAAAAGATAAAATTTTCTTCAAGGATCGATATGACACACTATTCTGTGAAACTGGATCATATTAAAGGAAAAAACGATATGTCAAAATCTTAAAAAAGTGAAAAAGATTCGGTGAACTGGACCCAAAGAAGATTTAACGGGTTTCATTTACCAGAAAAGCCAGGGAGGATAAAATGGAGCAAAAAAAATTACACTACGGCTGGATTGTCATATTTATGGGATTATTTACGACCATTGCAGCACACGGATTCGGACGTATGGCGTACACCATTATCCTGCCGGCAATGAAGGACGGGCTTAAATTCGATTATACCCAGCTTGGTTTGCTTGGAACCGGCAACTTTATCGGTTATCTCTCCATGGCCATTATAGGTGGATTTTTGGCCGCACGATTTGGAACCCGTATTGTCATAACCTTTGCACTGATATTGATGGGTGTCAGCATGATTCTTACCGGACTGGCCAATTCATTCGGGTTTGCCTTTTCCATGCGTTTATTTACGGGTCTGGGTAATGGTGCTGCTTATGTTCCGGCTATGGCGCTCGGATCAGCCTGGTTTGCCGCAAATCGCAGAGGATTTGCAACCGGAATCGTTTCAGGCGGAATTGGAGCAGGTACATTAATATCCGGCCTGCTCATCCCGCCTATTTTAGCTGTTTATGGTCCGGAAGGCTGGCGTTTTTCATGGTATATTTTAGGCGGTGCGGTACTGATAATCGCAGCTGTTGTATTTTTATTTATCCGAAGCCGACCTGAAGAAAAAGGGCTGTTTCCGGTGGGAGCTGATGAAGGTCAGACCTCCCAACCGATAGCCTCGGATAATTGCAAGACGTCATCTCTTCAGTTGTCTGCTGTGTATAAAAATAAAGCCGCCTGGTATTTAGGAATCGTATATTTCTTTTACGGCCTGTCTTATATTATTTACATGATTTTCTTTGCCGCCTACCTGGTAAAAGAGATGGGATTCACACAGTCGTGGGCTGGCGGTCTATGGGCAGCAGTCGGAGGCTTGAGTGTTTTTTGCGGCATTATATGGGGAAGTATTTCCGACCGTATCGGTCGCAGCAAAGGAGCGGCTCTGGCCTATCTTGTACTCGGGCTTTCCTATATCATATTTGCCCTGATCAAAGTAAAATTCGGTTTTTACCTATCGGCGGTCATGTTCGGTCTTACCGCCTGGAGTATCCCGACTATTATGGCGGCAACAGCCGGCGATTTTTTTGGTCCTCGCCTGGCGCCTGCAGGCCTGGGGTTTATTACCCTGTTTTTCGGTATAGGCCAAGCTTTGGGGCCGGCATTGGGAGGATACATGGCCGATGTAACCCATTCATTTACGTTGCCGTTTCTTGTGGCGGGGGGCATCTCGTTTGCAGGTATGATTGCTTCTTTATATCTTAAAAAACCGGTTGTTATTACGGAATAATTCGCAAAACGACAGTGAATAGGTATACCCTACTAAAAATTGGAGCAAAATATCAGTATACGCTTCGCAAATAGGAAATATATGCTATGAAATTAATACAGGCCAATATAGAAACGATGTTCAACCCTGAAATCGTTGCGGTTATCGGCGCTTCGAAAAATTCCGGCAAACTCGGGTTTCATGTAATGAAAAGCCTGATCAAGGGAGGTTTTTCCGGCAAGATTATTCCGATAAATCCCGGTAGTCCTGAAATTTGGGAATTAAAAGCATATCCTTCTCTAAATGATTATACCGGCAACATCGAACTGGCCATTGTTGTTGTGCCGGCCAAGTATGTTCCCGGCGTATTCATCGAATGTGTTGAAAAGTGCGTTAAAGGCATCGTGCTGATTACAGCTGGTTTTAAGGAAATCGATGATCCTGCCGGAGCAGATCTTCATAAAAAAATTGCTGGCATTGTAAACCCTGCAGGGATACCGGTTATCGGTCCTAACACCTTTGGTATGATTAACTTTCATGCCAATCTGAACGCCTCGTTCACCCCTGAATTTTCTTTACTAAAAAAAGGAAATATTGCGCTGGTCAGCCAGAGTGGAGGAATATCTCACCTGCTTGGCTTTCTTGCCATGCGGGCTGATACGAAATTCAGCAAAATCATTGGACTGGGCAACCGGCTAAATGTGGATTTTGCTGAAATAATTGATTACCTCATGGACGATTCCGAAACAGGCGTTATTATGCTTTATATGGAAGGGATCGATAATCCGATGCGATTTATAGAAACGGTCAAAAAATACAGAAATAAAAAGCCGGTCATCATTTACAAAACCGGAAGCTCCGAAAAAAGCGATCAGGCAGTCAAATCCCACACCGGTTCAATGGCCGGAAAACATGAAATCTATGAAGGAGCATTCAGCCAGGCAGGTATTTTGGTCCTGGACAGCGCGGAGTCTCTTTTGGATACTGCCAAAGCCTTTGGCTCATCTGAAATCCCTGAAGGACCTGGAGTGGCGGTTTTGTCCGGTCAGGCCGGGCCGGGCCTGGCAGCCTGTGACGTATGTGAAGCTTACGGCCTTAAGATCGTCACCTTTGAACTGGGTACTCAACAAAGCATCAATGAATATCTCCCGCCGCTCGCTTTAAGAACAAACCCTGTGGACATGGGCCCGGCCTGGTATAATGCATCCGCACAAAGTGGAATTATTCGCGCTGTTATGAACGACAGCAATGTTGACGCCATCCTTCTTCTCATAATGTTTGCGTCGGCCAATGCGAATTTGCTCCGAAACTTGTCCGAATTTCTTACAGAATTTAAACAGAGTAAACCGATCATCAGTTGTATCCTTGCCCCGCCCGGTGTATGGGATGACGACATTCGCCGCCTTGAGGAATCCGGCGCCCTTGTCAATTACCCCACACCGGAACAAGCCGCCAGAGCTATGGCAGCCCTGTGGGAATATAAAAAGATAAAAGGCAGAGGGCACAGAGGCACAGAGGCAGAAGAAAAAAGCAAAGAATTCAAGCCCAATTGATGTGGTTTTAAAAATTGAATAAAACGAAGAAATAGCTTGTGACCTAAATAAGGAAAAAAAGATGAAAATTATTGACGAGGCTCTTAAAAAGGGACATACCGCTCTTTCTGAATTTGAATCCAAACAGTTTCTGGCTTCTTATGGAATTCCTGTGACCCGTGAGGCATTGGTAGAAAACGAGGAAAATCTTATTAAAACCGCTGACGATCTCGGTTATCCGATTGTAATAAAGGCATGTTCGCCAGACATTTCCCACAAAACAGAAAAAGGTCTTATCCGTGTGGATATCCGAAATCATGATGAGCTAAAAGTCGCTTTTAATGAAATCATTTCCGGTATGAATGGAAATGAAAAGACGGTTTTGGTTCAGGAGATGATTAAAGGAAAGCGAGAACTTGTTGCAGGATTAACCCGAGACGCCCAGTTCGGCCCCTGTGTAATGTTTGGACTTGGAGGAATATTCACAGAAATATTAAAAGATATCTCTTTTCGTGTAGCTCCTCTTGAAAAACTTGATGCCATGGAAATGATGCAGGAAATCAAGGGACACAAGATACTCGATTCTATCCGTGGAATGGATGCTGCCGATCTTAACATACTTGCCGATATCCTGATTGCACTTGGCAGAATCGGTTTGGAGAATGAAAATATTAAAGAAATTGACATCAATCCTTTAATTCTCTCAGGCGGCAAACCTGTTGCCGTAGATGCCCTGGTAGTTTTAGAAATATAAATGCTGTTTCAGCAGGCAAAAGATTTACCACGTAGTTGCACAGAAATCCATTGGATTTTATTTCTTATAACAGTTGCTATTTCTTATTGTCTGTGAAATATCAGGAAAAATCCGCCTGCCCAGTGGAATCTCGAAGGGCCATTCCACAGGGGTGGTGAAGAGTAAAAAAGGTCATTCTGGCAAAAGCGATCTTTACTGCTGGTTTCCACCGTACAATTCTTTAACTTTAGCCCTGTCCGGTGAACCGTCCTTTTGGAATGGAATTTGATCTATGTATTCTACATACTGCGGTTTCTTGAAACGGGCGATACGTTCGCCGACAAAATCTATAAGCTGTTTGGAATCAAGATTCTCGCCTTTTTTTAGCTGGCAAACAGCCTTGATTCCCTCTTTCCATTTGGGGTCTGGTACGCCAAAAACAACAGTCCTTTCAATGGCAGGATGCTCCAGTATTACCTTTTCCACTTCAGCCGGATAAACATTCTCACCGCCTGGTTTTATAAGCTCTTTTTCCGGTTTGCGGCCTGCATAAAAAAGGAAACCGTCTTTATCAAAACGGCCAAGATCTCCTGTGTGGTGCCACCCGTCACGGAAAGTATGTATGTTATCTTCGGGAAGATTCCAATAGCCCTTAAAAATCATTGGGCCCTTCATTGTAATTTCACCCACCTGCCCTGCAGGCACCGACTTACCATAATCATCAACCAGTCTTACTTCAGCAAGGGATATGGTCTTTCCTGCCGAGCCCGGTCTGTCATCGTAACGTCCTAAAGTAGCAATACATGATGTCTCAGTTTGCCCGTACATGCAATAGAAGGTGCCGCCTGTTATCTTCTGGTATTTCTCTATATCTTCCGGTGTACCGAGTCCGATTACAGACTTTAGGGTGTGGATATCTCTTTTTGTTTCTTCGGATGCTTTCAGAATGGATGATAGAATCGGCGGAAAATCGAACAAAAGAGTAACTCTCTCTTCTTCAATTAGTTCAACAGCCTTTTGGGCATCAAATTTGCTAATATTAATATTCAAAACCCCTGCATGAAAGCTGTTGGTAGCCATGAAAAGTCCGCCCACATGAAAAAGGGGCAAGAGGTTTAGATGAACGTCTTTTGGCGTTAGATTGAAACAGTAATTAAGGTGCATATTGGCGCACAAGACATTACCATGGCTTAACAATGCACCCCTGGGCCTTCCTGCAACTGCTGCAGTATGGATAATTACAAAACCATCATCACTCGATACATCAGCAGGTTCAAAATCACCTAAATTATCAAGCAAAGGTGCAATATCAAGAAACCTGCCACCTTGAGTTTTAAGGTTATAAAAGTCTTTTACAGAAATGAGCTTTTCTTTAGAGCCTTCGGTTAATTCCTGGTATTCTTCATCAACAAAGAGGACTTTAGGCCCGCAATCATTCAGGTTAAAAATAACTTCGTCTGCAGAGAGCCTCCAGTTTATGGGCAGTATGATAGCCCCCAGTGCAGCAGCAGCACTGTATAAAAGAAAATATTCAAGGCTGTTTTTCCCAAGAACACCTATACGATCGCCCTTTTTTATGCCCGAATTTTGAAGACCACAGGCAAAACGATCAACTGTTTCTTTGAACTGGCCAAATGTTAAAGCCCTGCCGTCGTCAACCTCAAACCAGGCAGGTCTGTTTTCAAAACAGACTGCATTTCGATTTATCAGATCATAAAAGGTGAAGTCGTACAATCCCATGGTGCGATAACCTCAATTGTGAGACCTATAAAAAAATAGCCGTATAGAACGTAGAAGCCGCAATCAATCCTCACCCTGCCCTCCCCCCTTAAAGGGGAGGGTTTGGATGGGATTAAACACAGAATACGTAATCATAAAACACACGTTCTGTTATGGTTTCATTAAGGAAATGTGGCATTAAATTGAGACACTTTTACAATACCATCAGCCTTGAAAACAGCCGCACCTTGTTTAACGTGGATAGGAATTTCATACTTAGCAATTCCAAGCCACCATTTTTCAAGAGCAGCCCAGGCGTTTGTTTTCTTTTCTTTTAACTTAAACCCTCCGGTAACCAGCAAACTCAACAACGACTGCCTGACATCAAAGTGAGCATGCACCAGCACCTGGTTTGTCTTGCCTGCAGGTATCCACTGAGTGGCAACTGTGCTGACCGTATTAAGTTCAAACTCTTCGAATGCCACAGTAAATTTTAAATTTTCAAGGAGTACAGGATACGAATTGGGATTTTCAATGTTGAATGTAAATGCCAGATCAAGGGGCGCCCCAACGTTGTCAGGTTTTCCCTTGGTAGGTTTTGTTTTACTTGAAAAATACCAGTATCCAAAAGCATGGGCTACTTCCATGGAATCTAAAGTAACCACAGGCGCCTTGAAATTACTTTCAGTCGGCTTTGCCATCAAGCCCGCACATCCGGTCATAAAGGCAACTATAATGAAAAGACTAAAACATGTTAACAAAATCGATTTTTTATGCATTTTTTCCTCCCCTACCATACTAATTTTAAGGGTTAGGTTAACCATCTTTTTCTTCGCTTGTAGTGCTTAACATCGCGAAAACTTTTCCTTCCCCCAAAGTCGGTCATACCCAGATAAAAATCCTTAATATCCGGGTTATCTTTCAGCCTTTCGGAAGTGTCATCCATCACAATACGTCCATTCTCCATTACACAAGCATGGGGAGCAATATTTAAGGCCAGCTTGGCATTCTGCTCCACCAGGAGAATCGAAATATTTTCTTCCTTATTAAGCTGAGTAATAATATTAAAGATTTCATGGATAAGAAGCGGGGCCAGGCCCATGGAAGGCTCATCTAAAAGAACCAGTTTAGGACTTGTCATCAAAGCGCGCCCGACAACAGTCATTTGCTGCTCACCACCACTAATGAAGCCGGCAGTTTCATTGCGCTTTTCTTTCAGCCTGGGAAAATAGTTATAAACCATCTCCAGCCCGTCCTTAATAGATCTCCCATACTTTCTCATATGGGCACCTACTTTCAGATTCTCCTCCACGGTCAGATGCTCAAACACCCTCCGTCCCTCAATAACCTGGACAATGCCTTTTTTTGCTATCTTTTCAGCACCCAGCTTATCGATGCGCTCACCCATGAATTCAATCGACCCATCGGTAACCTTGCCGTCTTCGTGCTTTAAAAGGCCGGATATCGCCTTTAAGGTGGTACTCTTTCCGGCTCCGTTTGCACCCAGAAGCGCCACTATGCCTCCTTCAGGAACTTCGATGGAAACACCTTTGATTACCAGGATGACCTCATGGTACTTAACTTCAATATTATTGATCTTTAAGATCATATTATCGTTTGACAAAGCCTTAAGACCTCCTTGAGGGTTGAAAAAATATTACCAGCCGAGCCACTCATTCGCCCATTTATCAGGCCATTCTTTTCTCAAATCTACCGAATCGATCAGCGTAAATTTTCCGCTTTTATACTCATAGATTTTTGCTTCGCTTTGCGACCTGTGATCTGTAGCGGTAAATGTAGCCGGGGCAATACCAAGACCTATTTCATAGCCCTTCATGGTCTCAAAACCATTTTTTAGGATACTCGGGCCTGACAAATCTCCGACCTTATCCGCCCTTTTTAAAGCTTCAGCAAGGCCTAACGCATTGGCCCATCCTTGAACGGTATGGATCGTCCGTTTTTCCAGAGGAATACCCGGGTTGTATTTTTTAGCATATTCAACAACCTTATCCATCAGCGGAACGTCGAGGCCGAAAAATGCCCATGGCGCGCATCCAATGGCACCTTCAGCAGCTTTACCTGCCAGCTTGGGAAGGTTCTCATCATATCCCCAGCATTTAATGATGTTATCAGCACCAAGCCCAAGTGCATAGGAATCCCTCAGGGTTGCTGCAACGGACATGACGGTATTGGTATGTAAAAGAACATCCGGTTTGAATTCTTTTAACGCCAGAATCTGGCTTTTGGTATCAATGGCAAAAAGGGACACGTCCTGATCCGGTCCGATTTCAAATCCGAGTATCTTTGCCTGATCCTTTGCTGCTTTTATGGATGCACTGCTAAAAGGTGAAGCAAACATGTAACACATGGCTATCCGGGGTTTACGCTTATTGTAATCCGGTTTGGTGGGCCACTTTTTCCTGTGCCATGCTGTAATAAGCCCACGGGACTGTGTTGAATAATCTGTTGAAAAGAAGAGGTTATAAGGCGTCTTTTTAGGATCGCATAAATGTCCTGAATAAGAAGCGGATACATAAGGTATCTTATCTCTTTTAACGGTTGGTGCCAGAGCCTCTGTATCTCCTGTTCCCCAACCTAAAATGGCCACACATTTAAGCCTTTTAAAAAGGTTGTACTTTGTCAGTGCCTCAGGAATACGGTAACCATAATCAAACTGGTACAGCTTAATTTGTTTACCGTTAATTCCACCTGTATCATTTACGTAATGGATAGCTTCAGCAATACCCAGAGCATAATCCTTGCCGACGTCTGAGGTTGCACCGGTCATGTCGTTAAGCGATCCCACTTTAATTGTTGCAGCTCCTGCCATAGAAGAAAATCCCATGATAAGAATCACCGCAAATATAAATGCAAAAAACTTTGACCACATACTTCTTGTAAACATAATTTCTCCCCCTTTTTTAAGAGAGTATTTTTGCCAAAGGGTTTTTACCAGACTAAAAATATATCACCTCCTTTAATTAATATGAAAATGGCCACAGATTGAAATAATTTTTAATCTGCCACCAGCGATAGGCCAGTCCGTTTGGTTCAAATATCATAAACGCACAGATAGCCAGTCCAAAAACAGCTTCTTTTATAAACAGAAAGTCCATCAAAAGCTTAGGAAATGTATCTCCAAGAGGCATCACAGCAAGCTGCAAAGCTTCCATAATTACCACCATAAATAACGAACCAAAGATGGCTCCATGAATAGAACCTGCCCCTCCGATGAGAATCACACCAACCAGCCATAGGGACCAGAACCATGGAAAATGCTCCGGGCTGATGGCTGCAAGATTACTTATCCAGAATGCACCGGCAATTCCACCGATAAATCCGGCTGCAAAGAAGGCTAAAAGCTTGTATTTGAAAACATTAATACCCATTACTTCGGCAGAAATATCATTATCCCTGATAGCCACCCAGGCCCTGCCGACTTTTGAACGTAGAAGGTTGGCCATGGCAACAGTACAGAAAATCACAAAAACAAGCATCATAAAATATACTTTAAGATCACTGTCAATCACCCAGGGTCCGACTTTAATGGTCCCAGGCGGCAGGGAAAAGGCCTGTCCCCGTCCGCCGATCTGGCTGATATACTGCGTAATGATCAGATCCACGGTAATAAACTGCGCGGCCATGGTAGTTAAGATAAGATAAAACCCCTTTACCCTGGCAGAAGGAAGTCCGAACAAAACGCTCCAGACGCCTGCAACAATTGCAGCAACAATAATGCTGATTGGATATGCCAGACCCCAGTCTAAAAGAAGTTTAGGCCATGGAAATTCAAGAATTAGCAAGGTGCTGGTGTATGCGCCTACAGCGATAAAGGCTGCATGACCTAAGGTGATCTGCCCGCAAAAACCGATGAGAAGCTGCACCCCTAAAGCTCCAAGAAGAGTATAGCCTACCAGGTTGCATATGCTGAGCATGTAAGAATCTGAAATCAAAGGAATGACAAAAAAAAGAATCAAAGCAAGAAAGATCATCTTGCCCTTGATGAACTTCGTCTGCCACCAGGCATGATCCTCAGCATAGTTTTGATGATAATTACCACAGGGAAGCCAAGTTGTTGACATAGAATTACTCCGATTTTTTGTTACGCGTTACAAGTTACGGGTCAACGTCATTAATTTAAGTGATTTTTGATTATTGAACCGCAGAATATCGAACAAGGAATGTCGAATTTCGAAGTGTTTTCCTTACTTCTGCGGTTCGATATTCCTTGTTCGATATTCGATATTCATAAATTGCTCGAAAATTAGATTAAGTTAACGACATCGAATTATTAGTAGCTGGGTATGATGGTCCAACTCACAACTCCGAACACACAACCAACTATACTCTTTCTATCCGCTCCCATCCCCAGAGTCCGTGAGGCCTAAAAAACAGGAAAACGGCCATAAAAACAAAAGGAGCGATCTCTTTTACAGCACCCGGAAAGTACCGATCCAGGTAAGCCCCGCATAAATTTTGTAATATCCCTATACTAATTCCACCGACAATAGCCCCAGGTATGGAATTTAAGCCACCCAGCACCACAGCAGGCAAAACCAGCAGACCCAAATAACCGACCGATATGTTAAGGCCGTTAATGTTCCCTAAAAGGGTTCCTCCCACACCGGCAGCCATAAATGCAATGGCCCAGGCCGTTGCATAAACAAATCTAGCACTGACACCAAGGGATAGAGCCGCCATCTCATCATCAGCCGTAGCCTGCATGGCAAGGCCCCAGCGTGTATATTTGAAGAAAGAAACAAAAATAACCAGCAGCAAGATGGCCGCTAAAAAGCTCCACAAATAGACCTTGCTGATATAAATCTCTCCGAAACGAATCGGATCAATTGAAAAAACAGGCGGAGCAAATACGCGCGTATCTGTACCCCATATTAATTCCACGCACCCTTTAAAGAAAAAGGAAAGACCTACAGTAACCATGATGACTGTCAGGACCGGTTCTCCTATGAGTTTGTCCAGAAAGATTCTTTCGGTGATGATTCCCAGGATAAAACCTATTATAAGGGAAAACAAAAGTGAAAGGAGAAAGGGTACACCCATGGAATAAAAACTTAAGGACATATAGGCACCGATCAGGGTCATTTCACCCATGGCAAGGTTCAAAACCCCTGAGCACTTATAGATCAGCACCCATCCAAGGGCCACAAGGGCATAGATACCTCCGATCATAATCCCTGAAATTATTGTCATTAAAAAAAGATCCATTCAGTTTTCTCCTTTTTAATCTATTGCCTTTCTGATCTGAAGATCGGTCTTGATATGAGCCTTTCGCCCATCTTCATACTTAATCGTCGTATCGATATGCACCATATCCGCATCAGAATATATAGCATCAAGTATGTCTTTATATCGTTTTTCAACAAATTTTCTGCGTAATTTCCGTGTTCGGGTGAGCTCTTCATCATCCGGATCAAGCTCTTTATAAAGGCTGGTAAATTTTGCGACCTTGGCTGCATCCGGCAGATCTTTATTCGCCTGGCGGATTTGTTGCTCAATCAAATCGTAAACTTCCGGCTTTTGAGAAAGTTCCGTGTAGCTCGTGTAATTTAATTTTTTATCATCCGCCCATTTGCCCACCACCTGGTAATCGATGCAAAGAACAGCCGATATAAAATCCTTATTATTCCCGATTACCCAGGAATCTTTCACATAGGGGCTGAATTTCAAACGTGTTTCAAGGTACTGGGGAGCAAAAGGTTTACCGTCTCTTAAGGTAAAAACATCCTTTGTGCGGTCAAAAACAACCAGGTGGCCGTCGTCATCAATAAACCCCCTGTCATCTGAATGAAGCCAGCCGTCCTTTAGTGCGCTTGTCGTTGCTTCAGGATTTTTATAATAGCCTAAAAAGACAGACGAACTTTTTGTTATGATTTCACCTTCTTCTGTAATTTTAATTTCAGTGCCCGGGATTGGATGCCCAACCGTGTCAAACTTGATATCACCGCTTCGATGAACCACCGAAATTCCGGCAACCTCGGTCTGCCCGTAAATTTGTTTTAGGTTTACTCCCAGGGCATGGAAAAATCGAAAATGATCAGGTCCCATGGCAGCGCCGCCTGTATAGGCGTTACGTACGTTAGAAAGACCAAGATGGTCTTTTAATTTTTTTTGTACAATCATGTAGGCAAACCATTCAAAAAGCCTCCAATAAAAAGGAACCGGTTTTTTTTCAAATTTCAAATTAGCTACATGATATCCGATTTTTGTCGAAAGTTTATACAGTTTGCGTTTGATCCATGTTGAATCAAGATTTTTAACCTGAACCCTTCTTGTCATCTCTTCGTACATCCTGGGCGGGGCAAACATGACATGGGGACCTATCTCCCGGATATTCTCCTGGGCGGTTTCCGGCGCTTCGGGAAAATTGATGGTATATCCGATCTGAAGACCGCAGGAAATCGACATCATCTGTTCACCGATCCAGGCAAAGGGAAGGTACGAAACATAATCGTCCGTATCAAGGCATGGATCTACATCCATGAGGTGCTTTCCCATGGTCAACATGTTATTATGAGACAAAAGAGCACCCTTTGGCAAAGACGTAGTCCCTGAGGTATAAAAAAGAAGGGCCACTTCGTCGCCGTGTCCCTTGTGAGTCAACTCTTCAAAAAAGTCTGGCTCTTTTTTATCCAGTTCCCGGCCTAACTCCATAACCTCTTTAAGGCTGATCAGGTAATCCTGATCATAATTTCTCATCCCTTTGGGATCATCCCATATGATCTTTTCCAGTTTGGGGCATTCGTGAAAAATGGATATGCCTTTGTCCACCTCTTCCTGGCCTTCACCAAAAAGAAACCGGGTATCTGAATGATCAATAATATATTTGACTTCATCGACAAGACAGTCCTGAAAGAGCCATACACCCACTCCTCTAGCACAGAGAGCGGCCATCTCGGCCCAGAGGCCTTCAGGACGGTTATCGCCGATCATTGAAACCTTGTCCCCTTCTTTAAAACCCAAACTGATCAGCCCTAAAGAAATGTATTTCACATTTTCAAAGTAATCATGCCAGGTCACAGGACACCAGATCCCGAACTCTTTCTCCCGCATGGCCACCCTGTCCTTGCCGTATTTTGTTGCTTGTTGAAAGAATAGTTTTGGAATCGTCAGTTCTTTTGTAATTTCCATTCCTTTTCCTTAGTTTACTAGCTGTTTTATCCCCTTGTAGAATATAACTCTTCGTCACCCAGGTAAGCCTTAATCACTTCAGGATTGTTCTGAACTTCCTCAGGTGAGCCATCCATAATCATATTGCCAAAGTTAAGTACAAATATTTGTTCGGAAAGATCCATCACAACACCCATATCATGCTCCACCAGGATACATGTTAATTTCCAGCGTTTTTCTTCATTCACATCCAGGATAAACCTGGCCATGTCTTCGACCTCTTCCAGGTTAAGGCCGGCTAAAGGTTCATCAAGGATCAATATTTCAGGCTCCAGGGCAAGGGCCCGTCCAAGTTCCACCCTTTTTTGAAGACCGTAAGGGAGCATTCCAACCGGTTTGCTTCTGATGGATTCGATCTCTAAAAGGTCAATGATTTCTTCCTCGATAAATGCTCTGTGCTCTCTTTCTTCCTTTGCAGATTTTCCCAAATAGAGTGCGCCGCTTAAAATCCCAGATTTATAGTGAATATGACGACCAAGGCGGATATTATCCAACACCGTCATACCGCCAAAAACTTCAACCTTCTGGAAGGTTCTCGCCAATCTCAGCTTGGCCCTCTGATACGGCTTAAGATGGTTTATTTTTTCCCCCTTAAAATAAACTCCACCCTTTTGCGGGTGATAAAGACCGTTGATCACATTCATCATCACCGTTTTCCCTGCCCCGTTTGGCCCGATAATAGAATGGATTTGCCCCTTTCTGACTTTCAGGCTTATTCCGTTAAGGGCTTTAACCTTTCCAAAAGACATGTGGATATCCTCAAGCTCCAGCAGGACATCATCTTTGTTTTGCTCATTTGCCGCGACCAATATGAAGGCCTCCTTATTTTTTGTAACAGTTTCTTTTTACAGTCTCTTTTATGGATTTTGCTTTAAAATATGAACACCACTCATTTTTTAAGACATTGTCTAATTATGGAATCATAGCTACAATGTATCCTTTATTTAGTCAAGAAAATAAACACCTTTAGCAGGAAATGTCAAGTTGATAAAATAGTGGGTAATTAGTGGGTAATAACCACTATCGATCGTAGGATAAAAGGTGGGACCTGAGGTTAATTTTTTTGTTTATCAACCCCAGTTTGCTTCGTATATTATAACGGTGGAATAAAATTGTGTTTTTTGAAAGAAACAACAAATCTGCGATCTCCTTGTTTGTCTTCCCATCTTTGACCAGATTGGCAACCCGTATTTCCATGGGTGTGAAATTAAAATATTTTGAGGATACTTTACTTATAAAAGGAGAAATAATGTTGCTTAAATTTGATTCAAGAATATTGACAAGGGTCTTTTGATTGGTACCGAGTTTGCTCTTATTCAATCTTTCAACGTATGGCGTAATCAGTTCTTTAACATTGGAAAGCACGTTTTCTCCAAGTTCTTTTTTATCATCTTCCCTCTGTTTCAACAGAACTTTCAAGGCAGTATTCACCTCTTCAAGGTGCTGAGACTGAGCTTCTAACTCCACCTCCCGCTTCAGTAGAGCTTCTTCTGCACGTTTTCGTTCCTCCACTTCCTGGATTAGCTGCTTGTTGATCTTTGCCAATTCTTCGGTACGTTCTTCAACCAGCACTTCTAAATGATCATGATATTTTTTTAATTCTTTTTCTGCCTTTTTACGTGCACTGATATCACGCAGAGTAACAATATTCCCGGTTAATTTGCCTTCCCGGCTTAAATAAAGCGTGGAACTTAATTGAACATCAAGCAGACGTCCATCTTTTGTCAGCCGCTTTGTTTCGAACAGCTGTATTTTTTCGCCTTTTAACATGTTCTCAATGGCCTTCTTTGTTTCCGGCCAGTTTTCTTTCGGAACAAAATCTATCTGACTGCCCAGCAGCTCTTTGCCGGAAAAGCCGAAAGTCTGTTCAAAAGCAGGATTTACGTAAGTAGCGTTCCCCTCTATATCATAAACAACAACCGGATCAGGTGAAGATTCCAGAAGCAGGCGATAACGCTCTTCGCTTTGCCGTAATATAGTCTCTGTCTTTTTGCGTTCAGCCAGCTCTCGACGAACATCCGAATAGAGCTTTGCCTTTTCCAGGGCAATCAAGGCGATTTCGGCAAAACGTTCCAATACTGTTATGTCCTCAGCATTAAATTTTTTTTCCTTATCAACGTGGGATAACCCGATTACACCCAAAACTCCGGAATCTGCTTTTAAAGGAATGCCGACTGATGCACAAAGAGCGTCAAGAGAACTGTCCGGCAGGCGATCATTCCATAAGCTGTAGTCATCCACAACCATCAGCTGTTCGGTCTTCCAGATCACTCCGCCTAATCCTTCATCAAGCTTTACTCTGCGGCCCAATTGATTGTTGAAAAAACCCATGCCTACCCGCATCTCCATTTCCATCTCACCGGGTTCAAGCAAATAAATAAAACCGTGTTCCGTCCCTGTCAGTAATGCCGCCCGATTTAATACAGACTCTAAAAGCTCCTTTCTATCCAGCCGGTTGATCAAACCCACTGATGTTTCATGTAAAGCCGTGAGATATTCATTCTGACTCCGGGCAGATTTTTCGGATTCTCCAAGCCTCAAAACTTCCTTCTTCAGCTCCCTGATCCTGTTTTGCATTTCTTCGTATGCCAGCTTGTCACTCATATAATAACCATCTTTTTCACAATGTTTACAATTTCTTCAGGCTCGTCTATTACCTGCAATATATCAAAATCTTCAGGCGATATGCGGTTTTTTTCAAACAAACGTGATTTTATCCAGTCTTTAAGTCCCGACCAATAATCAGAACCCACCAGAATGATGGGGAAAGGTTTTATACGCCGGGTTTGGACGAGGGTTACCGCTTCAAAAAGCTCATCAAGAGTGCCAAATCCACCAGGCATAATAATATAAGCAAAGGCATATTTAATGAACATTACCTTTCGAATAAAAAAATAATTGAAATCCAGGTTAATATTCGAATATTTATTTGGCTCCTGCTCAAAAGGAAGGACTATATTAAGCCCCACAGAAGTGCCTCCGGCTTCAGCAGCACCTTTATTCGCAGCTTCCATGACGCCGCCACCGCCACCGGTAATAACTGCAAAGTTGTTTTTTACAAAAAGAGCGGCGATCTTTTCAGCTTTTTTGTATACCGGATCATCCGGTTTTGTCCTGGCTGATCCGAAAATAGTTACTGCAGGTCCAACATCATGCAGATTATCAACTCCATCTACAAATTCGCCCATGATTTTAAACAAACGCCATGATTCACCCATTTTAAAGTCATCAACAAGAAATTGTTTTTCCATTTTTATCCTTAAATGTAATCGTTCACATGTTCAGGCCTGCCCGTGAATACGGCAGGCGGGATTCACCGTTCAAGGTTACGCTTCTTCCTTATCGACATACAGCCGACATCCTAAACCCTTCATGCTTTTCCGTTATATCCGATAAGAATTTTCCCTTCGTCAACAATAACCGGGACTTTTCGCTTTCCTTTTGAATATTTGAGCATTGTATCCAGTTTATCAGACTGAGATAATACATCAAAATATTCCACTTCCCTGTCTGCTTTTGCATAAGCTTCACGAGCAGCAATGGTAAATGGTCAGGTATTTTTGCCGAATATCAGTATTTTATCTGACATTATTTGTACCTCCTCGATTTGCTACTAAAAAGTTTAAATTGTCTGGGTTAAGTTAAAAGCTTCTAATAACAAGATTTTCTATCAATAGCTTACCGCTTTGTCAACGATTTCAGATTGACATATACCCCATGTGTTGATAGTTAATTCGTAACTACTCAGGTGATAGGCTGAAGATTGTTAGGAAAAAGCGCATTTAAAAGCCATGCTTGATGCATGAATCACATTCCGCCAAAGTATGACAATTGTGCTCTTCTGACCCCTTTAGCCTACAGCCTAAACATCTTCAGCCTGACTACGTGAGTAGTTACTTTTGCTTAAAGGCAAATTATGGACATCTCAGACAAAGAACTTTCAAGGGAAGTTGTCATTGTAAACGAACTTGGCCTTCATGCACGGTCGGCAGCAAAAATAGCAAAACTCGCCCAAAATACAAAATCAACAATATGGTTGATAAAGGACAACGAAAAAGTTGACGCTTCAAGCATTATTGATATGCTTACCCTTGCCTGCGAAAAAGGATCAAAAATATTGTTGACGGTTGACAGCAAGTCAGACATTCATATCTTAAATAATATTACAGCGCTGGTCGAAAGAGGTTTCGAGGAATAAAAAGGTATGTCTTACAGGAACACAGGTGAAATAAGGCTGCACGGAATAAGTGCTTCCCCTGGAATATCCATAGGGAAGGCTTACCTCGTGGATAAAGAAGGTGTGGATGTTGTTGAGAAATATCTCATCAGGGAAAAGCAGTTAAAAAATGAAATAAACCGTTTTAAAGCAGCAGTAAAAAAATCAAAGGATGAACTTAATGCAATTATAGACGAAACACCAGGAGAACTGTGGCAGCATGCCTCTATTCTTGAAGCCCAAAAGGTGCTTCTTAAAGATAAAATGTTTTATGGAAAAACCATAGAAATAATAAACAGTGAACGGGTTAACGCTGAGTGGGCACTTAAGAAAACTGTGTCAAATATAAAAACGATGTTTAGAAAGTTACCGGATTCCTATCTGATGGAACGGATGGAGGATATTGGTCATGCTTCCGATCTTATTATCAGGAATCTGGTCGGAGCAAAACAGGTAAATATCGGAGAAATTTATAAGCGTGTAATACTTGTAGCACGCAATCTTTCCCCTGCAGAAACTAGCCAGATACAATTAGAAAAGATAAAAGCCTTTGTAACTGACAGAGGCAGTATGTCATCCCACACAGCCATCGTAGCCCGTACCCTTGAAATACCGGCAGTGTTGGGACTTGCAGATGCGACCAATATTATTCAAAACGATGATGTGATCGTTGTTGACGGTATGCTCGGCATGGTTGTTATCCATCCGGAGGAGCAGACACTTGTTGATTTTGCCGAGCGAAAGACAAGATACGATGAATATAAAGCTGCCATCACCAGGACAGGCCATTTCCCTGCTAAAACAACGGATGGAATCCACCTGCAGATTATGGGCAATATCGAACTTCATGAAGAAGTTGTATCAGTTATTGACCACGGCGGAGACGGTATCGGTCTTTTAAGAACAGAATTCCAATATTTAAGCCGTATAGATTTTCCCATAGAAGATGAGCTTTTTGATAACTACAAGGATGTTGTTGAAGTTATGGCTCCAAAACCGGTAACCATACGAACCCTCGATATTAACGGAGATAAAGCTATTTCCAATACTCCTTGTGACGAAGAAGCAAACCCTGCGCTTGGGCTTCGAGGTATCAGGTACTGTTTGACAAAAACTGATGTTTTCATAACCCAGCTTCGTGCCATCTTAAGGGCTGCCACTTTTGGTAATGTTCGGATCATGTTTCCCATGATATCAACACTTGATGAAATCTGCGAAGCTAAAAAGATTCTCAACGAAACTGCCGATTCTTTAGATAAGGAAGGCGTCGAATTTAACAGGGATATTGAGGTCGGAATAATGATAGAAGTCCCTTCGGCAGTTATCATGGCAGATCTGATGGCCAAAGAAGTCGATTTTTTCAGTATTGGAACCAACGATCTGATACAGTACACCATGGCAATAGACAGGGAAAACCAAAAAGTCGCACATCTTTATCAGCCTCTTGAGCCCGCTATTATCCGTATGATTAAATATGTTGCCGATGTGGCGACAAACAGTAATACTAAGCTTTTCATGTGCGGAGAAATGGCCAGTTCCCCAATCCACATACCCGTACTGCTTGGAATGGGGATGGATGAATTAAGCATGAACCCTCAATCAATACCAGCAGTAAAGGCCATGATAAGATCACTCAGTGTTGAAAGTTCAAAACAGATTATGAAAGATGTTCTTAAACAAACATCTGCTGCAGCTGTTTTAAACCTGTTGCAGGAATTTTGCGGTGATATTCTTCCGGATAAAGACTTTACCGTCTAATTCATCGTTTTTCACTGACTCATACCGATGTTTTTTTCTCTTTAATTACGTACTGCCAGATAGTGTTGTAGCGAATCTTTGATGAACTCGTAAAAAATATCACCGATGGTGCCCGCAGGAAATGCCCTTGGGGTGCTAAGTACATATATTCTTAAATACGATTACGTATCATGTTTTATTTTCACCGCAAAGCACGCAAAGAATCATTTTTGATATAAAAACATATAATGGAAGATTTGAATTTTGGAAAATCACATAAAAATTGTTACTGAAAACCGTAAGGCCCGGCATAACTATTTTATAGAGGATAAATTTGAAGCCGGAATGGTCCTTAAGGGAAGTGAAGTAAAATCTCTAAGACTTGGCAGTGTGAATCTGAAAGATTCATATGCCAGGATTGTTAACGGTGAAGTTTTTGTCCATCAAATGCACATCGGCGCCTATCCCTTTGCATACTATGGAAATCACGATCCTTTAAGGCCCAGAAAGCTTCTTCTGCATAAAAATGAAATCAAAAAACTCTATAGCAAGGTTAATGAAAAAGGATCTTCTCTTATACCGCTTAGAGTCTATTTTAAAGGCGGGAAGGTAAAAATCACCATAGCCACTGCAAAGGGCAAACGCAAATATGATAAGCGGGAAACCATTCGAAAACGTGATGAAAAAAGAGAAATTGAAAGAGAGCGGAGAAATTATTGACAAGAACCCAGTAAATCTTGACAATTCTGTTATTTTGCCTTAAATTATAGAGGCAGTTTCAAAATGTTCAATTTTGTTCGAGATCAAGGAAGGCGAAAATTTTAGCCACAGGAATACATGGAGTATTTCGAGGATTAAAATTTGAGCCTGACGCAGATATCGGACAAAAGGGGACGTTTTGAAACTGGCTTTATACACAGTTCTTTTAAAATCAGTAGGGGGCGAAATGGCTTCGACGGGGATAAAGAAGCTCCGGCTGCATACCGAGCTCCTACCGGCTCGTAAAAATGGTGGGAACGTAAATATAATCGCAGATGATTATGAATTAGCCCTGGCCGCTTAAACAGGCCAGCGTCCTGCAGGATTTTTCCTGCGCATCTTGCAAGGGCGTCGACTAGCAGGATAGCTGGTATTGAATGCCTCTTTTTATACCGGCGAAATTTTAACAGGCTAGTTTTTCTAGTATCCAGCCTGAAGGAGACTGGAAAATACGAAATTTAAAGTTCGGGCTAAGTATGTAGATGCCTGTGTGGAATATTTTCGGACGCGGGTTCGACTCCCGCCGCCTCCACCATTTATATTTAGCGAATTCAACAGGTTATGTTGAGTTCGCTTTTTTATTTGGTATCCCACACGTATCCCCACTTATCAACCTTTTAACTCTCAGTTCAGGTGAGGCCAAAAAGTGTTCCTGTCATTTCCCGGCCTTGTTTTTTTGTATAGAGTTTTTTGTGTACGCCGTCACCCCGGGATTTATTTTTTTATTTTTCGTAATTTTTATCTTAGAGGTTGGAAATTTAAGCCTGACATATTTCTCGTATAAGAAAATTTGCTCCTGCTGGATTTCGTGAGGAAATCCATCAGGCTCATATTTTCTCCGGGTTTGCCAGAAATCTTTTTTAGATTTCCTTTTTCTCTGCTTTGTTGTTTTTATATTTCTCCAAGATCCGTGATAATGATAGCTGCAAATGTTTAACAGCGTAAGATGATATCACAAACATCTTACCCGTTCTAAAATCTGTGGTACAGTCGGGTCGCGCAGGGGAATCTCACCCCCACGCTCCCACAGTTCCGTGCGTGAATCTCTCGATTCACACGGCTCTTCTCATCCAGTCGATAGGTTTTCAACCATCGGCCTTACTTTATGCGAAGGCTCCTCCCATTTCTGGTTGACCTAATCATAAAGTCGGATGAGCCAACCCCTTCGCTCCACCTGCATTACACAGATTTCATCACTACTACGAGTTAGTCCGCCCCTGTGCCTCGCATCGGTACTCTCACTCTTGTGGGGCTTCCACTTGAGTTTCTCCCTTAACATCGGGACGACAGGTTCCCACGTTCCGTACAAAAGCCTGAAATCAAGTTCATGCCATCTTTATGCCGGACGCCGCCCAGACAATAAGCAGGTCACCTCTGGACTTATCCTGGAAGCCTGCTAGTACCCCAGTTTTGACGTCATCCCTGATATTTCGACACCTCATCAATGGTTCGCTTTCGCTCATCTCCTTGATTCATACCTGATCCCGTCAAGCGGAACCTTTTCCTTAACGCTCACCACCCTGGCTCTTTACCAGTGCAGCTTAAGGCGGTTTGAAACCTGCTCCTGCAAGCCGGTTCCGAGGGGCCTACCCTCATCTTTTCTACAGTTGCACACACTCTATCTATATTTAAAGTGCGCTCGTGGCACACTAGCAGCTACAGGAAGATAAAAGATCATAACATATTATAGTTTTGTGGTTTCTCATTTTTATCAATATATGGGTTTTTATCCGTCAAAGTTAGAGACGAACCATGGTAAGTACTACTCATATATAGGATATTTCTTGCACAAAACGGAAACCTGCTTCCTTATGGTATCTATTTTTTGTTTCTGCACATCGGTGGGCCTATACACACAATCAAATAGTTCAGCAATCCATTCTCCAATCATTTGAAATTGAATGGTTTCAAATCCTCTGGTCGTTCCAGCGCTACTGCCTAAACGTAGACCAATCCATTTCGACGGATTGGGCGAGTCAAATGGAATCGGGTTTTTATTTGATGTGATATTCACCCGCTCCAGGATGTCCTGTGCTTGCTGACCGGTAATTTTTTTATTCGACAAATCTAATAAGACCAGATGAGTGTCGGTCCCATCGGTGATTATTTTAACTCCTTTTTGGCTTAGGGCTTGTGCTAACATACGAGCATTATCTCGTACCTTCATTCCGTATGTCTTGAAATCCGGTTGAAGCGCTTCACCTAAACAAACTGCTTTTGCGGCGATCACCTGAAGATGGATGCTGCCCTGGACACCTGGAAAAACTGAGGATTGTAATTTCTTAAAAAGCTCCTTTTTATTGGAAAGAATGAGACCCCCGCGCGCACCACGCATTGTTTTGGTGGTAGTCAGGGTAACAACATCTGCATAAGTAACCGGTGATGGATGGACCTTGGCAGCAACCAGACCGGCGAAATGCGCCATATCGACCAGCAAAAAAGCATGGACCCTATTTGCAATATGGCGCATGCGTTCAAAGTCAATTTCTCTGGGATAGGCCGAACCTCCTGCAATGAGAAGCTTTGGCTTCACTTCAAAGGCGATTTCCTCCACCTGATCATAGTCTATCAGGCCGGTTTCCTGGCTGACATGGTAATGAAAGGGTTGATAGATATGTCCTGATTGGTTGGCTTTGGCCCCGTGACTGAGGTGACCCCCTGCGGCCAGGTCTAAACTTAAAATTCGATCGCCAGGCTGCAAAAGAGCGTATAATGCGGCCTGATTTGCCTGTGATCCAGAGTGGGGTTGTGCATTAACGTAGTCGCACCCAAATAGTTCCATGGCCCGGTCGATGGTTGCCTGTTCGACGATATCGGCAAATTTTGCCCCGGCATGAAATCGATTTCCCGGGTATCCTTCAACCGTTTTATTGGTAATTTCTGATCCCAGGGCTTGCAAAACTGCTTTGCTAACGGTGTTTTCCGAGGCAATCAATTCAATTTGGGTCTGCTGGCGATGTTTTTCGCCCTGCAAAGCCTGATGAATAAATGGATCGACCAGTTCGAGGTTCCTATAAATGGCATTTGGGCCCATTCACACTCTCCTTCTATCAGTTTATTTTACTTAAACGACAGCTTGTCATTACCATAACATTAAGTCAATTACAGATATCTATTTAATACTTGACTTCCAAAGGATTGGCTTTGGATACTATTTCTGATTTCCGGATATTCTGGCATCAATAATTTTAGATAATATCTTGACAAAACCGGAGTCCATAAAATTAGGGATCCAGCCACATTCTTGACAATCTTCGCTTAAAGAGAACAGAGGAAATTTGTACATATAAAGACATATGATTGCTCCTTTAAGAGTAGTTTTCCGCTTTTTCATTGCCGATACAATGCAATCAATTACATTCACTTGATGGACAATAACTGTATCCCATTGAGGGATGACCACAATTCTCTGGCTGCCAAAGCCTGTGGCAACATGGGTGCTTTCTTGTTTCCCCTGCCCATTTATATCTAAATAGTGACATGAAAGACATGAATATTCAACGGCGGTTGTGTTGTCAACTATAACTCATTTCAATTATTGGCTTATTTTCGGTGATTTTGGAAATAGATTACCTGTCTGCGTGCACCGCATAGGCAGGCCTGCACAGGATAGTATTTTTCTTAAAAGTAGGCTTCCGTCTTTGTTCTTCGAACTACGCCGAGACAAGTCGGCAGGGTAATTTATGATAAAAGTGTTGTTATTCTTATAGATACTCATTAATATGAAGATCTGATAGAAAATTATAGCTTTATAAGCGAGAGCGATTTAAAAGAATTGTGATAACTCCTTAACAAGTATGATAGTTTTCAAGTGTTCTTTGATAGCATCCCTGACAAAAGGCAACTCATTCAGGTACTCCCCGTTTTTCCATGCTTCCATAAAGTGTTTAACCGTTTCTTTGGCTGTGTCCAGCACAAGCTTTTGTGGTAATCTTGCCTTAGCAGCAAAATAGGATAATCGATCCAAAGATAATCCCGCCATGTCTTTTGAATTTGCCAATTTAAGTGCTGTATTAGCATCTTTGATATACGGAATCGTTGATAACAAGTCATAAGCAGGGGCCAATGCAGCCTGTATATAATCCGAGTATATTAGTGACCAATTTTTTAAATGCATATCAGCATTTCCAATTAGCATACTGAAAACTAACCGTCTGACAAATTCGGCAATATCATCTAACCCGCTTTCTGCCAGGATAACTTCTGCTATGTTGCGATAATTTGCCTTATCATACTTTTTTTCCGGATAAACTCCAAAAACCTGAGCAAAATCCTCAATATGAACAGCTGAGCCATTCTCATTACGATCAAAGCGTTTGATCACAAAAGCATTACCTTTCATAGCTCTCATATCATCAGGCAGACCTGATATATTACTGATGGGTATAAGCTTAATCTCCGGCACATTAATTCCTATCATTCCGGCCAGACGCATCATGGCAAATTCATTCTCCGGCACAGCTTCAAAAGATGTCGATGGCAGTTTTACTATCCATGAACCACCACTTCCTTCTACCGGGATGGTTAATCCGCCGGTTGCTTCCATCACTGCCGAGAATTTAATTTGAACCCCTGCCAAAGAAAAGTGGAGAGCCCCTTTGAGTTTATCATCTATTCCCTTTTTGTCCTCATTCTTTTGCATAAGAACGTCATGACTGCCCAGTTGCTGAATACTGACAGCGCCGGGCAAGTCTCGTCCAAGCACCCAGAGCAAATAAAATTCTCGGTTCTCATTAATATTTGCTCTTTTCGCCAGGTATTTACGCATAGGACCTTCCGGCAATAGATTTGAATAAAACGGTGAAAGCCTTGTTCTTGTTGGTTTTACATCCGTAATAAGATCCCCCATTAATGATTTAAACGAAAGACTTAACGTTGGCCGTTTCAGGTCACGGATATAAACGTCGTCAAAAGCGAACAGATTTTGTTCTCCTGCCAGTAATACCAAAGTGCCGATTGGCCGCTTATGGAGAAGAACGCTTAAAATATGTTCAGCCATCACTTTCCTCCTCGCTGCCTAGATCATATATGGCGGTCATTTCTGCTTCATTGATATTGCCTGCTAACTGCCTGACCAGGCTATTGACTGCTTGCACTACCTGGCGGGGTATGAGCATCAGCTCCAGATCGAGTGATCTTGCTAATTCCAGCATGTTGGAAGTCTGCAGGTCAATAATCCCGTTCTCTATTTTTGATAAACGACTTTGTGGCATACCAATGGATTTGGCAAAGGCACGCTGGCTCAGCCCTTTTTTTTCACGGGCAGCTCTTAATTTTCCTGTTAGCTCTTCAATTGCATACGCCATGTGAGTGATACCTCCTAAAGCATCATTAAGTAATGTTGATACCATATAGGATATCATTCAGGAAATCAAGAACAATATATATAATATGTAATTAGATATCGAAAGTCCAATATGATATTAAATTGGATATCATAGCTAAGAAATTGATATTATATTGCCATTGCAGGAGGGGTAATATTTAAAGGGTTTCATTTGCTGCAATACCTGAAAGATGGGGCTCTTTCAGGGAATTGAATAACGATAAATTGATGATTGTTAATTGTTGATATGATATTGCTAAAGCGCCTAATCTCCTTTTTTCGGGAAAAAAAGATACCTCAACCAGTGCAAAGGAGTATTTTTTTCAAGCAACGCTTTTTCCCATAAATTGGACTCTTTAAAAAGCTTTTCCGGCTCTGCAAACCATTGCGACCTGGTTGTAAATTGTTCTTTTGAATCAAGATTCTTGACCACTTTAGCCGGATTCCCTGCGGCAATTACATTGGCGGGTATCGGGTTTACAACAACAGCACCTGCACCGATTATACTGTTTTCTCCAATGGTCACTCCCTTGCAGATAATTGCACTGTCACCAATCCAGACATTTTTTTCTATCCTGACAGGAGCTGTTTTTCCAGGGGCAATCCGGTTGTAAATATCATGCCAGTCGGAATCGGTTATATAAACATTGCTTGCAATCATGCAACTGTCATCGATAAATACCCCGGCAGCCGAGCCGATACGCACACCAGGACAGATCATACAAAAATCTCCTATCTTAATTATGCCTTCACCCTTGTTATGGGGCCAGATCGAAAGCCTTATTTTACTGTCGGACGAGGCAATAAAAGTTGCATAATCGCCGATTTCGATGGGAGAACCGAAAACTTCCACATTCCAGGGACGCATAAAAGTAAAATATCTGCCAAGGGATTCAAAATGGGGGCGAAGGAAGTGATTCGTATAGAATTTCTCAAATTTAAGGTAGGCTCTTTTTACAAAGTAGGGTCTGTGGTCTCTGTTCAAAACATGCCACCTTTATGAAGATAAACCGTAAGACTCCCAAAACCGGTGGGAAAAAAGACGGCCGGCAGGGGTGAGATCGTAAATGGCATCTGCGGCCATCAGCACAGCAGCATTCGTCCATGTGAGCTTATCATCAGGCCATAGTGTAATATCCGGAACTGTGTATCCGCACCAGAATGATCCATCATCAAACTTTTTATCACTTATCCAAGAGAAAACGATTTCACCAAGGGTAAGATTCCCCATTGCCGATAAGGCAAGGGAAAGTTCAGCGGTTTCCGCAATGGTTATCCAGGGCTCGTCATTTACACATTTAGCTCCGTGGCCTTCTACAACATATTTTTTCCAGTATTTGTCAATTCTCTTTTGAGCCTGCTCACCGGTAAGCGCACCGCAAAGTATCGGATAGAACCAGTACATTGAAAAGCGGGACTTTGTCATATTAAAGCTATATTGTTTATGTCTGATGGAATTTCCAAGCTTAACAAGCGCTTCTTCCCATGCAGGCATAGAATGTCCGAGCTGTTTTGCAATGGCCAGGGCACATTTTATGCTCATATAGATTGAGCTGGATCCGGTCAGAAGCGCCATTGGGTCTGTTTTTCCTTCAGGACTTATTGCCCAGTGAATCTCGCCGCCCGGAGCTTGAAGACTCAAAGCAAATTCTATGGCCTTATATACCGTTTTCCACATTTCTTTGAGGAAAAGCTTATCGTTTGTTATTAAATAATAATGTAATACCCCTACTGAAATGTATGAAGACATATTTGCATCACGAGTTTTATCTTCGGGTACACCATTTATATAGGTCGCATACATGCTTCCGTCAGGAAGCTGTTTTACAGCCACCCAGTCAAATGCACGTCTCGCTTCATCAAAATATCCGCCGATGCTTAACCCCATTGCAGCTTCTATGTGGTCCCAAGGGTCTGTTTTTTTACCCTCACACCAGGGGATCTCCCCGGTTTCTCTCTGAGAATTTACAATCAGCGCTGCAATCGAATCAATGTCAAGGGCAAGATCACTCCTGCTTCTGGATGTAGTCAGTTCCATTAAGTACCGCACCTTTCATTTTAAACCAAACTCAAATTATGTATCACCAAATCACCAGGAAAAAATTGCACTGCTCAATTTTCGCATTTTGTTTTATCCGGATTAAAAACTGCAGATAGATATAGCGGAATCGAAATTCATGCAAGAAAAAATTACCTAATCGAGCCTGAAGCTATTTTAGGCCTATTGCCCATGGTCACAGGCGTTTCGTATGATTTTTACCAAATGAGTATATCTTTGGTTTTGTTAAGCAAGTCCACCCAGTGGTGGCAGAATATGGCGATTGTGGTCATTTTCGGTCTGGGGGTCGTCACCTTTTTAACCCTTGTGGTTGTGCCTGTTCTGTATTCACTCCTTGCAACCATGAGTGAACGGATTGGCTCTATAGCCGCCAGAATTATAAAACTTTACTGGAAACCGATTGAGCGAATTATGTAAAATCATACCTCGAAATTCTATTAAAATACACACTATTTTTCCCCTGTGAGCTGAGAGCTTTGAGCTATGAGCTGACTTTACTACTCATGATCAAATATATATCCGACCGATCTTAAGCTTTTAAAAAAGACGGGTTTTTTTGGATGATCTTCAAAATATTTCCGAAAACGTACCATAAAATTATCCACCGTTCTGGTCGTTGTTTTTCCCGTATAGCCCCATCCTATTTCCAAAAGCTTGTCTCGCGAGAGGGGTTTCCCACGGTTGGCGATAAAAAGTTTCAGCAGTTTGGTTTCCTGCTCTGTCAGGCTGATTTTCCCGGATTTGCACTCTGCAACTGATGTAACAAAATCTATGTGGTTTCCACCGAACGAATATGTCTCCGACAATAAAGAAACGTCTGCTTCACTCCGGTATATGTCCACCCTGGTCAAAAGACGTTCCACCCGAAGCAAAAACTCTTCCAGGTTGAAAGGTTTTGAGAGGTAATCATCCACACCATAAGAAAGCCCTTTAATCTTATCATCCGGCGTACCCTTGGCTGACAGAATTAAAATCGGAATCCGTTCATCTTCGAGACGGATATTCCTAAGCACGGAAATACCATCAATACCGGGCATCATAATATCGAGTATAATTAGATCCGGCCTGTTTTCCTTCCATTTTTGAAGACCGGACACTCCATCCTGTGCTATTGAAACATCGTATCCCTGAAGCGAAAGATTTAATTTTAAACCCTCTGCAATATGCTTTTCATCTTCTATAACAAGAATATGTTTTTTTTTACGATTTTCCATGATTGTTCATCGTTCCGTGTTGCCCAGGTATTAACGTTTTGTGCCATAGAGAGCAAGATGCTCGATTCTGGATACTTGATGCTCGTTTTTTAACCAAAAACCGGTATTCAGTAACGAGTATCCAACATCAACTAAACAGGCAAAATTAGGGTGAAAACCGACCCTTCTCCTTTTCCTTTGCTCTCAGCAACGACTTTTCCATTATGAATATGGGCTATATTTTGAACAACGTGAAGCCCAAGTCCGCTGCCTTTGGCTGACATATCATCCGATCGGCCGACCTGATAAAATTTCTTAAAAATTTTTTTTATTTTTCCTTTTTCAAGTCCTATGCCATTGTCTTTAAAACGAATCAGCAGTTTCTTTTTTTGCCTTTCAAAAGCAATATCAACCCTGGGCTCCTTTGATTCGTTGTACTTGATAGCGTTGGTAAGCAAATTCATCAAAAGCATCTCCAATAAAGGCGGATTTATGCTGTATAATAACGGATTCGCAGGATGATGTATCGTTATTTTGCAGCCTTGGAAAAGATGGTCGTTATTTTTATAAAACTGCTCAAAAACCTCTATAAGATCAGACACAACAAATTTTTTTTTGTAACTCTTGCTTTCAATCTTGGCAAGGTTTAAAATCCGATTAATATGGTCCGAGAGTCTGCTCACGTCCGTAATCATATACTGTATATACTTGAGCTGGTCATTGCGAGACAGTTCATGTTTGGAAAAAGTTTGCAGGAAAAGTTTCAATGAGGTAACTGGAGTTTTCAGCTCGTGTGTAAAACTATTGATAAAATTATGCTGCAATCGATAAAGCTGCAATGTCTTTTGATTATAGACAAAGATGGTAAATATTCCCAGCAGGATTATTCCCACAAGAATTGAAAGAACCAATATAACAATCCATGTCTGTGGCTCTAAAACCTGGCTGGAATCCAGGTTGAATTTATGAACAACCGACTTAAGCCCTACAGAGATTTCAACATACCAGTATATATACAAAAAGAGAGAAGTGACCAGAGCCACGATTGATAAAACAAGAATAAAGATTGGATGCAAAAACCATTTTATACTGTTCATAACGGAATAAATATAACAAACTGGTCAAATTTAACAACCATTTATATCCTCAACATAATCTGTGCCTTCCGTGTTTTTCCATGGCAAACATAAAATGTAAAACTTTTGTAAAAGAGTTAAACACGCCTTGGCTTTCAGGTATTATTGGATTATAATGTGTTGTTCAGACAAATCCTAAAAAACAGGAAGATACACAATAAGAATTAAATTAAAGGAAAATATTAATGCTACTGCCAACACTGAAAATAGGCGATTTAGAAGCAAGAGTACCGATCATTCAAGGTGGCATGTCTGTTGGAATTTCTCTTTCAGGACTTGCCTCGGCAGTTGCCAATGAAGGTGGTATCGGTGTCATCGGAACTGCACTAATAGGTTTGAGAGAACCTGATTACAAATCGAATTACCTTGAAGCCAATATCAGGGGAATGAAAAAAGAAATCAGGAAAGCCAGGCACATGAGCGATGGTATTATAGGTGTTAACATCATGGTGGTGTTGACAAATTATGCTGATACCATACGTACTGCCATTGAGGAGCAAGTTGATATTATATTCGCAGGTGCAGGCCTCCCCCTTGACATGCCGGAATACCTAAAAGAAGATTCCTGCACAAAGCTTGTTCCAATCATATCATCAGGAAGAGCAGCCAGGCTGATATGCAAAAAATGGCTGTCAAAGTATAATTATCTACCTGATGCTTTTGTGGTGGAAGGACCCAAGGCCGGCGGACATATCGGCTTTAACCTTGAGCAGATTGATGATTCAGCGTTTTCCCTTGAAAACATTGTGCCTGAAGTTATTGAGGCGGTTAAACCCTTCGAAGACGAACAGGATAAAGATATTCCGATAATAGCGGCAGGCGGAATTTATACACCGGATGATATCGAAAAATTTATAAGTATGGGAGCTGCGGGCGTCCAATTGGGAACACGTTTTGTCGCTACCCATGAATGTGATGCGGACGAGAGATTCAAACAGGCATATGTTGAGTCCAAAAAAGAAGATATGGTAATTATTAAAAGTCCTGTGGGCCTTCCAGGTAGAGCAGTCAACAATAAATTCCTTGACGACGTAGCCCAGGGAAAGAAAAAACCGTTTAAGTGCACGTATCACTGTATTAAAACATGTGACTATCAAAAAAGCCCATACTGTATTGCATTTGCTTTACTAAATGCCCAGAGAGGCAATATGAAACACGGTTATGCATTTGCCGGAAAAAATGCCCACAGGATAGACAAAATAGTTTCAGTCAAAGAGCTTATTTTATCCCTGCTAAAAGGCCATGAACTCTCCTCAATCCAACAGCCGCTGCTAAAAAAAGCGGTATGATTTTATTTAAAAATCCGATAATGAAAGTCAATCTTTCAACAATCAGGCTTAAGTTATCAAACTTTCTGATATCTTCTTTACTATTCCTTATTATATTCTTCATTACTGGCTACATCTTTCCGTGCAATGCAAAAACCCACGCAACCGATTTTCCTTTTAGTCCGGGTGAGAAACTGACATTTAAGCTAAGCTGGTGTTTCATTCCGGCCGGTGAAGCAGTACTCGAAGTGCTTCCCATTGAAAATATTAGTGGTATCAAGGCATATCATTTTGTTTTGACCGTAAAAACCAATCAGTTTTTTGATACAATCTATAAAATTCGAGACAGAATTGATTCCTATACCGACACTGATATGACCCGCTCAATTTTATATAAAAAAAGGCAAGTCGCCCGGAAACACAAGCGAGATGTAGTTGTAAGTTTTAACTGGGATAAAAATGAAGCTCAATATTCAAACTTCAGCAGAAAACGAAACCCTGTTTCACTGTTACCGGGCTCATTTGACCCCTTATCTATATTTTACTATTCACGTATCTATGACTTTAAAGAAAAAATTATCCTTCAAAGGCCGGTAACTGATGGCAAAAAATGTGTTCTCGGAAGTGGGAAAATAATTAAAAGGGAAACAATAAAGCTGAAAAGCGAAAAATATGATACATACCTTTTAGAACCTGAGCTAAAAGATCTAAGTGGTGTATTTAGAAAGAGCAAAAATGCTACAATCAAAATATGGCTGACGGCTGACAAACGAAAAATACCGGTCAGGATAAAAAGCAAAGTAGTTGTTGGAAGCTTTGTCGCCGAACTTGTTGCTGCTGAAGGTGTTGCCAAATAAGATGGTCATCACCTGCATAATGCTCTTTCTTACCGTCATAGTGACATATTAGGATTTTATCATAAAAGAAAATGTTTATCATTTTGCTTGTAATAAAATTTCCTGCCTGATATTTTCTTAATCATACCCGCATCAATTTAATAAAAAAAGCAAGGTGATTTATGCAGGATATTCTTTTAGGTTTTGATAAGATGACTATTGAAGATCTGGTTGCCATTGCAAGAAATGGAGCCGGAGTTCAGTTGACGAAAGCATCGGAAAAACGGATTGCCAAAACCCGGAAATTAATTGAAAAGCTGGTGGAAGAAGAAAAAGCAATTTACGGCGTCACAACAGGATTTGGAGCCTTGAGTGATGTGACCATTCCTAAAAAGGACTCCGGGCAGCTCCAGACAAATATCCTTATGAGCCATGCCGCTGGTGTTGGCAACCCCCTGGAAAAAGAGATTGTGCGAGCTATCATGGCCCTTAGAATAAAAGACCTGGCAAGGGGGCATTCCGGCATTCGTCTTGAGACAGTATTACAGCTTATCAGGCTTTTAAACGCAGGCATTTGTCCCGTTGTACCGGAAAAAGGATCTGTTGGGGCAAGCGGGGATCTGGTGCCTCTGGCTCACCTTTCTCTTGTTCTACTTGGAATGGGGGAAGCTTTTTATAAAGGCAAAAGGCTATCAGGAAAAGAAACCTTGAAAAAATGCGGCATGGATCCGATCCGCCTGGAAGCAGCCGAAGGACTTGCACTGGTAAATGGCACGCAGGTTATGACTGCCATCGCCGGGCTTGCTGTTTATGACTCCATTAGACTTTCCAAAATGATCGACATTGCTGCTTCCATGAGTCTTGAAGTTCTCATGGGCAGCAAAACAGAATTTGACCCAAGAATTCATCAACTGCGACCACACCCTGGGCAGGCTTTGGCAGCGAACAATATGGACAGGATAACCAGAAACAGCGAAATCATTACTTCCCATAAAGACTGCCGCCGCATTCAGGATGCATACTCTCTTAGGTGTTCTCCACAGGTGCACGGGGCAAGTAAAGATGTAATTGAATATGCATTAAACGTAGTAAAGGTAGAAATTAATTCTTCTACAGGCAATCCGCTTATTTTTCCTGAAACCGAGGAGTTTCTTCTGGGTGGAAATTTTCACGGGCAGCCGGTTGCTCTCGCCATGGACTTTCTATGCATGGGTGTATCTGAACTGGCAAATATTTCGGAAAGGCGCACCGAACGGCTCGTAAATCCAAAACTAAGCGGGCTTCCCGCCTTTCTTGTAAGTGACGGAGGGCTGAATTCAGGCTTCATGCTTGCACAATACACGGCTGCTTCCCTTGTTTCGGAAAACAAGGTCCTCTGCCACCCTGCATGTGTTGACTCTATTCCAACTTCAGCAAACAAGGAAGATCACGTATCCATGGGAACTATTTCTGCGCGCAAATGCAGGGAGATTATTAAAAACACGGAAAACGTTATCGCTATTGAGCTTTTATGTGGAGCCCAGGCCATGGATCTTTTCACCAATATAAAACCCGGAGAAGGGACTATGGCAGCATACAACGTCATACGTGGTACAGTTTCCCATCTGGAAAGCGATCGCATACTGTCAAAGGATATTGAAGCTGTAAAAAGCCTTATGCAAAGCGGAAAGATTCTGGAAGCTGTCGAAGAAAAAGTTGGAAAACTTCGGTAGAATTACCTCAAATTCGTAAGAAGTCCGATTTAGACGGTTTCGTAATCCGCCGCGGATCAAATTCCCCCGCTAAAAAGCAACGGGATAAAAAGGCATGAAAATTTTGGAATCACGAGGCGTACTTATAGTACGTTGAATGATTACGAAATGCAGCACAACGTCCCGCTGAACTGAAGCGGGAGATTTTTTACGAGATCGTCAAAGGAGTAATTTATGCGAAAATACCTTTTTATCATTTTATTGATTTTTGTTCTCATTTTCAGTGGTTGTGCAACCCCAAGGATAACCCTTTTTTCTGATGACACAGTACCACTTCAGGAATTTACACTGCAGGGCAAAGGGAAAGACAAGATACTTGTTATTCCCATAAAAGGGGAAATATCAGGCAGCACAAGCAAAGGGCTTATTTTTACAAAACCGAGCATGATCCAGGAAGTTGTTTCTCAGCTCAAACAGGCTGAAAAAGACAAGGCAATCAAAGCGATTATTTTAAAGATCGACTCTCCGGGCGGTACTGTTACAGCGAGTGACATCCTTTATCACGAAATTCTCGCCTTTAAAAAACGTACCGGTGTAAAACTGGTGGCAGCAATGATGGATGTGGCTGCATCAGGCGGATATTACATTGCACTACCTGCCGATTTTATTATGGCGCATCCTACAACAATCACCGGCTCAATAGGCGTTATATTTATGCAGCCAAAAGTAAACAATCTCATGGAAAAAATAGGTGTCGGCCTGGATATAAACAAATCCGGCAAAAACAAGGATATGGGTTCACCCTTTCGCAATACCACTGATGAGGAACGAAAGCTTTTCCAGGACCTGACTGACGAACTTGGAAAAAGATTTATAAATCTTGTCTCAATAAACCGAAAACTCGAAAAGAACCAACGGGTGGAAATCTCTACAGCCCGAATATATCTTGCCCCAAAAGCCCTTGAACTCGGTTTGATTGACAAAATAGGATACCTTGATGATGCGATAAGCGAGACCAAGAAACTGGCAGGACTTTCGCAAGATGCCAGAATCGTTATATATCGCCGCACACAATACCCGAATGACAACCTGTACAATACTTCTGTTGACCGGCAGGGCGGCAAGGGTTTGTCCCTTATCGATTTAAACCTGCCCGAATCAATAAGTCCCTTGAATACAGGTTTTTACTATATCTGGATGCCATAAGTATGATGGTTTTGTAAAAAGTCAAAAAATGTATTTTTTGTCATTCCGGCGAACCCCGGATC
>RCNC010000895.1_pt1 | contig 34308 bp, 31 predicted proteins | sample 2041301 | NCBI WGS metagenome assembly RCNC01 (sample SAMN09708231, study PRJNA481090) | Marine sediment metagenome, whole genome shotgun sequencing project. | biome: marine sediment; feature: ocean; material: sediment; isolation source: Sewage treatment plant 13A marine sediment (STP13A) ... | reverse complement strand
GAATTTTTGCGAGCGAACCGTTGCATGAAATCAGCGAGGCTGGCTGCGTTCTCCTCGGTGATCCCATTATACAAGCTCGCCCTAAGATATTCTCCCACTCCAAAGGGCGTAAGGGTGCGCAGCCCGACCATACCCTCGTTCCAGCTCTGAATGAGAAATTCGTCGGTTAATCTTTCGTCTCCCCCCTTGATGTTGAACGGGATATTCATCCGGCTTCTCAATGCTTTATTTTGCACAGGGGTGCCATAAAAACCATCGGAGTTATCAATGACATCGTAAAGGATACGGCTTTTGGCGATGGAACGGCGCTCGTTCTCTGCTACACCGCCTTGGCGTTCGAGCCAGTCCATAAAGTAACCAATGACTTCGATGTTGAAGGTCGCAGGGGTATTCCAGAGGTTGTCAGCCTCCACATTTATTGTGTAATTAAAAACCCCAGGGCAGAGCGGGGATGCCTTGTCCTTTCCAAGAAGATCCCTACGCACGACCGTCAGGGTGACACCCGGGTGACCAATATTCTTCGACGCGCAAGCAAAGAGCACCCCAACGCCGTCGCCGTGCCAATCGATCGGCTTAGTTGTGAAGTCGGAACTTGCATCAATGACCAGGGGAATGTGCCGACGCGACTCCGGAAGTTTGGGAAGCCTGTGATTCTCGATGCCATTTACGGTCTCATTGGAACAAAGATAGACAAATTTGCTCTTGGGATCGATCTCCTCTTCGGTCAGCTCGGGGAAGGTCGTATAGCCCCCCGTATGAGGGTCCCTTCCATCAATGGTGTGGGTGGTACAGTACCTTTGAGCTTCGTCGCGGGCCCTCTCCGTCCACGTGCCGTTAACAATATATGTCGCAACGTCCGACTTGTCGTGGCAGAGATTCAACGGCACAGCGGCGAACTGTCCGTGGCCACCGCCAAGCGTGAAAAGCACCTCGTAGTCGTCCGGTATATCCATGATCCGTCTAACAGACGCGGTAGTATGGTCGAGTATATTCAGGAACTCCGGCGACCGGTGCGATAATGCCAGAGACGTGAGCCCGGGCTTTTTGAAGCTGGCAGCAATCTCGTCTTCGACGGCCTTTGGCAATGATGTGGGCCCAGGACTGAAGTTGATGAGCTTTACGGATGGTTTGGGAGAGCTGAGCGACCCAACAAGGGCCGGGTGGGTATTCGCATTCATTTTCTTGTTCCGAATTGTCTTTATGGGTAAAATTGGACCACTATTCAGTCCGGGTAAATACGGGCAACTACCTGTCGCCTTTGTGCTGGTGATTTGATGTATGCTATTTTTACCTTCGGTTCTCATGCATAGAAATATTATGCGGCTACGAAGTAGAAGTTATTAAGTAAAATGTCACATGTCAATATTTTAGAAAATATTTTATAAAATATTGACATGTGGTAAAGTTGCGAACAATGGCTAACCCCGGTAAGCGGGAAGCAGGCGTGGATACGCGCCCTATAGATTGCGGTTGATGAGGAAAATGAACCGAAAAATTTTCTGGAATACTGTATAGATACATGCAGCGTGGTAGTGGCAGAAGCAAAAGAATTACTTCTTTAGGGGATAACCGAATTGCACCACCTTTACATTATGGCGCAAGAAGGACAAAACAAGCGACCGCAACAGCTGAATGAATATTTCTTTTTGTGCATCGGTCGTTGACATGAGTATATTTTCTGCTAGGAGTGGCGCTATATAGCTGCTATCATGTCGACCTGCACAAAGAGCATTTCGACGTTGATGTCTCTGGCATAGTACGTCGCGAAACCAACATGGATGAGGCTGGCGACAAGCTTCCCAATATGATTATCCGTAATGTAAATGGCCGCTTGACCTCAGCCGAGGCACTTGGTCACCGTGAGTTCATCATGACCAGAATTTACGAGAGTGCATAATAACATTGTGGCCACGATCGCCTGTTTAAGGTCTGTGTCGTGGTCGCAAAAAGCTATTAAATGGAGCTAAAAACAATGAAAATTGTAGATCAATTATTTGGTATTAACGATCGTATCGCACTTGTGACCGGTGGCAGTTCAGGAATTGGCAGAGCAATTGCGTTCTGTCTTGCCGAAGCGGGTGCTGCTGTTATCCATGTGGCATTGCCTAGTGAGGAAGAAGCATTAAAAGATGCTGTCAAGGATGTTGAAAATATAAACGGGAAGGCAGCTTATTTAACCTGTGATGTGTCCGATATGGATGCTCTAGCCGAAACAGCAGAAAATTCGGCTTCTTTTTTTGGGGCACCTGATATTCTGGTTAATGCCGCCGGCGTTAACATGCGCCAGTCCTGGGAAGACATAAGCTCTAATAGCTGGGACAAGCAAATTGACATTAATTTAAAAGCACCCTTCTTTCTAGCGCGACACCTTATTTCAGGTATGAAGGAAAAGGGCTGGGGTAAAATCATTAATATTGCCTCACTCCAATCAGAACGAGCGTTTCCAAACAGTGTCCCCTATGGTGCATCCAAGGGCGGAGTAATGCAGTTGACCCGGGCCATGGCTGAGGCATGGTCCGCTGATGAAAGTGGGATCACCTGTAATGCCATCGGACCTGGCTTCTTTAAGACAGGTTTGACTTCAGGCCTCTATAACCAGGAGCAGGTTATTGATGCTCTTGCCCGTCAGACCATTATTGGCCGAAACGGAGAGCTTGATGACCTGAAAGGCGTTGCAATATTTCTTGCTTCACCTGCTTCTGATTACATTACCGGACAGACAATTTATCTTGATGGTGGCTGGACTGCAAAATAGATATCCATGCCAATCAAAATGTTTCAGGCTGAGAGTAATGATAGGTTGTAGGAGGCCTCCAAGGAATTTCTATGTCGACCACCACCTTAGATACCAGACTAAAAACTGCAAGAGCAAATTTTTACAATTCTATCAGTGCGTTTCTGGGTGGTGACGAAGTGAGGGAAACCTTTGGAGTTGCAACAATCAGTATAAAAAACATTTTTCCTATCATTAGCGCTTTTCAAGTATGTCACGTGCCTTCTTTAATCTTTGCGAATAAATATGCTAAAGAAGAGGAGATGATGGCGTTGGCAGAAAAACTTGGTGAAACCCTATTTGATGTGGATCATGAGTTATCAATGGGATTCTTGAGTAGATATACAGAGGCAAAAAATTCCTACGAGTTGATTGAGCAATGTGAAATTCTAATGCAGGACATTTGCCTTCAGGTTCTAGGTCAACAAGGGTCTGTGCTATCACCGGACCTTGCCACAAGCGGGATGCAATTTTTATATACTAACTGGGGCATAACGGCTGATTATTTTGATGATGACGAAGTATTAAAAGATTGTCTAGAATCTATAGATAACTTGCAAAAACGGCCGAACCCAAAAAATTAAAACCGGAAAGGTGTGCTTTGGTAATATAAAATTGGGAGCAGTATCAGAGAATTTTACCTTCTTCCTATGAACCTCCATTCTGCTAACAACAAACTTGATTTACCAGCTTCTATGCCATCACCGAGAGGATGCACAGGAAGTTCCAGTAATCCATCCCACCAACACATTGTTCAGTTTGCTTCATAGGACTCCATACTATTTTAAACTGAGAGCTCTATCATCCTAGAGTTTTCTCAGGCTATATTTTTAAAAACGATTCTATCGGGGTATTGATCGTTATTTTGAGTTCAGCACTTCGGATATGCTCATTTTTTTTCAGCGGCCAGTCGGTTGTTTTCTTAGTATCGTTTCCATTTTATTATGGTGCAGTCCGCTGATCGGTATGCTGCCAAAACGCTGCAAGCAGAAATTACCCAAAGAGGTCGCATGATGCCTTCATATCAACTACGTGCTATATCAAACATGAACTGTAAAATCTCAAATAAAGATTAAGAACTTATTAATCAAAACGAGAGCTATCATCATGAACCATGAAATAGCAGAACTTTTGAGGAAAAATAATGACTAATCAGAAGATGTTAAAGGCCGTTGTCGTTGAGCCCGGTTACGCTAGTTATGCTATTGAACAGGACATCCTCAAAGAGTATGTGTCCGAAATTCTCATCGTGCGTGAAGATACTCGGCATGATGAGAAAGTGGCCATGCTGAAAGTTGCTGAAGCGGTGTTAGTTCGTGAGGCATTGTTAGACAAGGAGCTGATCGAGCAAATGGAGAACTGTCGAGTGATCGTTCGATATGGTGTTGGTGTTGACAATATCGATCTTGAGGCAGCGAAAGCCAGAAGGATCTTCGTAGCCAATGTTCCTCAGTATGGTGCTGTTCACGAGGTGAGTTGTCATGCTGTGGCGCTGGTGCTCGCTGTGGCACGATTGATAATCAAGCGTGACAGGGCTGTCAGGAATGGTGAATGGGGAATAGGTGATGCTGAGCCGATCTACTCGTTTCGCGATAAGGGTCTCGGGATAATCGGATTTGGTTCCATCGCTCGGTCCTTCCTGGAGAAGATGCACCCATTTGGATTTAAGGATATATGGATATACCACCCTCGGCTCTCCCAACAGGAAATCAGCACATTCGGTGGAACCAAGGCAACTGTCGAAGAAGTGTGTAGAAATTCTGATGTAATCTCCCTGCATGCACCGCTGACCGAGAATACGAGGCATATCATCAGTTCCGATGAATTTGCGATGATGAGTCCAAGGGCCATTGTTGTTAATACAGGTCGGGGAGCGCTTATCGATGAACAGGCCCTTGTTCAGGCGCTGAAAGAAGGTACCATCAAGGGTGCCGGGATTGATGTATTTGAAAATGAACCGCCGGCCACGGACAATCCACTGTTTAAGCTTGACAATGTTGTCGTCTCTGATCATACGGCTTGGTATTCGGATCGATCTCTTGGAGAACTCCAGGCCAAGGCTGCAAATGAAGTATATCGCGTTTTTTCAGGTGAGAAGCCGGCTTCGTGGCTCAATCCTTGGTGACTGCAACTTAACTCAACGTTAGTCGCGTCAGTTAAACTCGGAGGAACGAGTGGACCGCTTAATCGTGAAAGAATTATCGAACTTTGTTCTGGTTTGGAGAATTCTTGGCCCGACACTTCTTCTCATGTGTTTAGGGATGGTATTTTTCTCTTGGCCAGATAGATGGCTTGCGTGGTTTTGCGTTGACTAACAAAATAGAAACAATTATCATTCCCACCTTGTCGCATTACGAAGATTAATTGATAAAGGAGATTCCAAATGGCAGACCCCAAAGACATGTATCAATGCCAAGTAAGCAATTGCGGGTATACTTATGATCCGGATAAAGGAAACAAAAAGACCAATGTTCCTGCAGGTACGGCTTTTAAAGATATTCCGGATGACTGGAAATGTCCATTTTGTGGTTCCTCTAAAAAGACCTTCAGACCTTTAGCTGGTCCTGGATCAGTCATTGAGGAAGGAATTTGACTTGATAAAAGGAACTAACCTCGGTTCTTTTTGTATAGTCAGGAGTCTGGTTGATATGGCAGGTAACACCATAGGTTCTTGCTAGACAGATCCCCGGAGATTAAGGTAGAGATTCTGGGTTTCTGCCTTTTCTCGAACTACCCACCTAAAATAAAGTCTGAAGTAATTACCAATAAGAAGCTTTTCACAATTTTGCATTGAAGCACCTGCCTTTAGGAGACCCCTACAGCGCGAGAAGAATGATTGCCGTTGCCGCCATGACAATCGACAGGCCGATCCCCACCTTGACGAAATCCTTCGTCTGGTAACCACCGGGTCCCATGATCATCAGATTGCACTGATGTGCGAACGGGAGGACGAAGGCGCAGCTGGCGCCATAGGCCACGGCAAGAAACGCCATGCCGACATCGACGCCGCTCGATTCCGCTGCTGCGTATGCAACAGGCGACAAGATTACCGCTGCGGCGGCGTTATTCGAGGTGGTGCTGAGCAGTGCAGAAATAGCAAACAGCATGCCGAATACGTAGAAAGGCCCTAGACCCATCTCCGCCGGGAACAAAGTCGCTGCCAATTTGCTCGCTACACCTGTCTGAAAGAGTGCATCACCGAGAGGAACCGTACCTATGATCAGAAAGAGGATACGCAGATCGATTGCTTTTTGAGCACCTCGAAGCGACACGCAGCCGGTCGCCACCATCAGGAGTGCACTGGCGAGCGCACTGACCGCGAGGGGGTACAATCCGAGAACCGGAGGTAAGAGGGCAACCGCCAAAAGCAAAAGTGCGATCGGTGCGCGTCGGACATCCTCTTCGGAGCTTTGCCGATCCAGGATAAGCAGATCATCACTTTCCTCGAGCTTGCGGATGTTTTTGATCGGTCCGTATACGAGCAGGGCGTCGCCAAGCTTCAGTGGAATCATTGCAACGTCCTTTTCGATAAGTTCGCCGCGTCTCCAGATGGCCAGGACTGAGAGGCCGGACACGCCGCGAAAACTGATATCTGTCAGGTTCCGATCGAGGAAAGCGGAGTGGGGTGAGAGGGAAACCTCTGCCATATTGATCCCGCGTCCCATTAGTCGCTCAAGTTCGTCCAGTGTGGCCATCTCGAAGGGAATCGACTGCTCTTCGGCGAGTTTTTGGGCGTCCTCCTCTTTCCCCTCGGCAAAGAGCACGTCACCAGCCTTGATCGTCAGACCCTTCTGAACGTTCAAGAATTGATCCCGAAAGCCCTTCTTGCGTCCGATCTGAACCACCTCGAGCCGGTACCGACTTCCGAGATTAGTATTTAAAATCGTACTGTTAGACAGTTTTGAACCGGACGGAATGGTCAGCTTGAAGAGCCTCTTCGCGGGATGGTAGCGCTTTATCATCCGGTCTCGGTAGCTTTCCCTTTTCAGCGCATCGTCTGATCCGCGCCGGCCGAGCAACCTGGTTCCGATCAGGGCCATGTAGGCGATGCCGACGACCGAGATGGGAATCCCGACGATGGCGAACTCGAACATCCCGAGGGTCCTTTCACCACCACTGAGTCGTTCGAGTTCACTGCCGAGAATAAGGTTCGGAGTAGTCGAGATCAGGGTGAGGGTGCCGCCGAGAATCGCAGCATAACCGAGAGGCATCATCAATCGAGAGGGAGAAATATTTGCCTTGCGTGAAAGTACCAGAACCGCCGGCAGGAAAACCGCAACGGTGGCGGCGTTCGACATGATCGCCGACAGGACGCAGGTGGTGACCATGATCAGCAGGATCAGACTCCACTCCTTCTTGCCACCGAACCGCTCAAGTAATTGCCCCATCAACGTAGCGACACCGCTTTCTTTGAGGCCGGCCGAGAGCACAAAGATTGCTCCCAGAGCGATCACAGCGTTGTTGCCAAAACCGCGGAGTGCAGCCTCGGCTGGACTGACCGTCCCGGTGACTGCGAGCACGACGGGAATCGAGAGCGCGGTGGCCTCGAGAGGAATCAGCTTGCTGATGAAGAGCACCATGGCCACGACAAGCGTGGCAATGGCGATCCAGGCGTGAATATCCATCTTTCCTTATCCTCCGTATTTCTACAAATTCCTTGTCCTGGTGTGAAGCGGCAAAACCAGGATCTTAACGTAGTCAGCTTCGAGATTCATAGCGACCAAGTCGTCATGAACAAACAATTATGTAGAAATTTCACAATCCGCATTCTGAGCATTATACAGATTTATGAATCTACTAAGAAGCCCTTTTTGGGTTTGCGTTGCTCCTATTTGAATCTGTAAATTACCAACAAATTATAAGTGGCTATAAAACCCAGGGCGCTTCAGTCGTTTATGAGAGTGGGTTACAATGCAGCCATGAGGGAAAGACACTTTGAAATCACTCCCTCTAAAGCAGGTTAATATATTACGACGGCACATACACAAGCTCAAGATATTACATACGTAAACTTTAAACGACTATTTCCTCAGCAGAGTTGAGATTTCTCCTGATAGCCCAGTGGTTGGTGGTAGACTTCTCAGGTTAAGGAGTTCCTGCGCATCTTCAGACCGGAGATTAGAATGATGACTGTCAGATTTTGTAGAAATCGACAACCATACTGTGACAGATTAGGTCTCAATTTATACAGCTGAGTCTCATAGGTGTACGCTCAAATTGAAACAAGAAAACAACAATCTTTTTTGGAATGAGCAAGAAACGCAGGTTTTCCCTGTGGCAGGAACAAGGTCAATGAGAGAGGCGGTAATTTCAGCACCATGTTGTCTTGCAGTCTTCCAACACAGTATTCGCACCATGGCAGCAGCATGGGTAATGAATCAATTCTTCAACAGCGTACGAAATCTTTCAACTGGTACCGGAGGGCTAAAGAGATATCCTTGAATTATGCTGACATCACGGTTTCTGAGGTAATTGAGCTGACTTTCATTTTCCACGCCTTCAGCAACTATTTCCAGTTTCAGACTTTGAGCCATGGCGATAATCGCATCAACCAGGGCTTTGTGATTCTGATCTATTTCCAGATCCTGAATAAAACTTCTATCAATTTTAAGAACCTGCAGCGGAAAACGTCTCAGGTAACTGAGGGAGGAATACCCCGTACCGAAATCATCCAGCGCCAGGCTGACACCGCGGTCATGCAGGGTTTTCAAGATGGAGAGAGGCCTGTCAGAGTCCTGCATTAACAGACTTTCCGTAATCTCGAGCTCAAGCTGGTCAAAAGGAAGACCACTCTTCATCACCGCATCCTCAACGTCACCAATTAAGGAGCCGTTACGAAACTGCTGTGGCGAGACATTGACTGATACTTTCAATTTTTGATCTGAGAGCTTCTGCCACTGTTTTGCCTCCAAGCAGGCATGTTCAAGAACCCACTTGCCGATTTCATCAATGATACCAAGATTTTCCGCCAAGGGAATAAAGGTGTACGGTGAGATGCTGCCAAGTTCATGATTATTCCAGCGAAGAAGGGCTTCAGCCCCGATGATACTGCTTTTACGGACATCAATTTTGGGTTGAAACACCAATGAAAATTCATCCTTGGCAAGTGCATATCGTAAATGGTTGGATATCTGCATTTGCTCTTCAGAAATACGGCGCATCTCACGGGAGAAGTAGCGAAAGGTATTACGACCATCTTTCTTCGCCTGATACATCGCCATATCAGCGCACTGCATGAGCCGGTCATGGGATGTTCCGTCATCGGGGTATATACTGATTCCCAGGCTCACTGTTGCATAGATTTCCTGCTCTTTGGCAGTAAACGGCTGCTGCAGGATCTTAACTATTTTATGAGCCACCACCTCGGCATGTCTGGTTTCATCCAGGTTCTCGAGAAAAATAGTAAATTCATCACCGCCCGTCCGGGCAGCTGTATCGCTGTCTCTTAACTGGGAGGAGATTCGGTTTGCCGTTTGCTTCAATACTTCATCTCCGGTATCGTGACCAAGGGTATCATTAATGTCTTTAAAATGATCGATGTCCATGAAAAGCAGGGCAACTTTGGTATTTGATCTTTTCGCCCTGGTAAAAGCTGAATGCATGTAGGACTGGATATAGTGACGATTATACAGACCCGTCAGCTGATCGTAGTTTGCCTGATAGATAAGCTGTTCTTCCCATTTGGTTCGTTCTGTTATGTCCTGAACATTGGCAACGACAATTGGCGGATCATCTGCAACCGATAACTGGATACTGGCCTCTACCGGAAAAGTACTGCCGTCCTTGCGCCGGTTAGTACCTTTGTGAACGACAGGCTCCCAGTTGCCATTGTGCATTGGTAACAGAAGCTCTGAAAAGGACTTTTGATCCAGATCTATAAAGATATCAAGAAGGCAAATGGATTTAAATTCTTCCTTGGAATAGCCCAGTTTATCAACTGCACCCTGGTTAACCTGCAGGCACATCAATGACGTTGCCTCGGCCATATAAATTTCAGTAGTGCTGTCATTTAGAATACGGCCTAAACGATTGTTCAGTTTATTTTTTTCCTCCTCCAGGTCATCCAGCAAGGTCTTGTTCTCATAGCGCAGTCTTGTGCTGTCAACAAAATTTTGATTATATTCTTTGCTGAATCTGATCAAAAACGCTCCAAGGACACATGTCAGAATAGCTGTACCCAGGTATAAGCGATCACCAGTCAGAGCGGTCTGATATATCACCGGCATCAACAGGGTAAGCACATAAAGAATAAAAGAGGTGAAATCGAGCAGCATTGTTACTGCAGCAACAGCGATACCGTAGGGCAGAATGATTGCAATGAGCAGGAATGAAATCGGCTCGTATGAAAAAAACAGCAAATTGAGTCCGCCCAGGGTCATTCCAACACTGAAAATACCGAGACGAAACAGAAATAACCAAAAAGACAAGGTTTTAGCCTGCCTCTGGTCTTTCATGTAAAGGTGATACAGGTACCAGCGACCAACGAGAACCACGAGCAAAACGAGATACCAGCCAAAAAGATGCAGCCAGTCAAATTTCTGGGTCAGCATCAATGCGTAGATTGCAATGGCAACTGCCAGACCGAGAGACGCTGTAAGTGACCGTTCGTACAGATTATCAAGACGCTCTCTCTCGATTCTCTGTTCAATGCTGAATTTTTGATCAGTCATAAAGTATATAAATCAAGCTCAACTCCATCGGTGTTTAATGAAACAAACGCCGATCTGGGTTTCTACGTCGGTCGAACATGATTGTTTCTCCTGACCAATCCTGCAAGGGGAATGTTGATTCTTTGGTGAGAAAACGTCTATCCTGCTTCGTTCGAATTAATGATTTACCATTCTTTTTAGTCATTTTAGCGGATTGGGCCTTAACAAGTCGATCAATCAATCTCAAGTCCTTATCCTGCAGCCGTAAGGCCGCATCAGACCACAATTCTGTGATATCTGCAAGTTCCTGGTAATCCATGGGATGGTAGCGCTGCCTTACCTGCTGTATGGCGCGGTGGCCGTTGCTGAACTGTTGGTGTTGCCGCATGTAATTCTCTACACTTTTTATACCGTTACCCGTTTCACCGAGGTAGTCGACAACACCCATGTCATACAATTCTCTTGCACTATAAATGGTTCCACTGGATAACATCCTTCCAGCAATACCACTGCCACAGGTTCTGGCTATAAAACTATAAGCTCCCATTCCGGGGAACAGGTTAAATCTGATTTCAGGAAAACCCATTTCGGCATTTTCCGTTGCGATCAGAGTATTACTGGATAGGGCACACTCAAACCCTCCGCCCAGGGCTGTTCCTTCAACGAGGGAAATGGTTGTAATGGGTAGATTCAGGTTCACTGAATTGAGATACAGTGTGTCTATGCATTTTGTGGCATAATCCAGCAGCTTCTGACGGTTTTTTTGTTTTATCAATTTGCTGAACAGGGCGAGATCTCCACCCATACTAAAAATACCGGGAATTTTGGAGATCAGGATCTGGTAACGGATAAGAGGTTCTGATTTCGGGTGCTTGGACTCAAAATAATCCATAATACCCTGCTGCATTTGTCGAAGCTCTGTGAGCATTCTGACGGAAAAGCAGGGGCGTGGGTTCGGGTTATGGTAACACCAGATGGCGCGGTGGACGGCATCATAACGGACAGATATTTCCTTATAGTCCTGAAAAATCGAGAAAAAATCACCAGCCATGTTTTTACTCCGAACCTAATAAGAATGACTACCCTGATAAAAAAGCACCATCATAGTGTCAGGAATTAAACAGGCTTATTAAACTGTTTAACACCAGCTAATTATTATAAAATTCGAACAAATTTAGATGACTAATACATTACCGTTGCCTGTAAGTCAATTGCTTTGGCACCATATTCTCTCTCGATGCCTATCTTTCAGGCAGATTCAGGAGCACCAGGCGGCTAAATTTTCTCTGGTTCGATGACCAGCATTGAACGCCATTTTCCACTCCGGTATCGAAAAAATGAGACCGTGAACAGCGACAAAATGAAGAAGAGAACACATCCCCAGGAAAAATAGATACCCCTGCCGAAAAGTTCAACACCAATGAACAGCGGCAGAAGAAAACAGAGAACAGAAGTAAAGCCGATACTCCACATCATAAAATGGGTGTCCCCGGCCCCTCTGAGCACACCGGAGAATATCATGTAGAGTGCATCAAAGAACAGATAGCAGGCAATAATACGCATCAGGTTGCTGGCGGTTGCTATCAGCGATTCATAAAGAGCTGCATCGCCATTTTCTGGAATGAACAGGGTAAGGGGTATTTCTGGGGCAAAGATGAACAGCAGGTCAACGATTAGAATATAGGCGAGTAACAGATGAATAGCGCTCCAGGTTTCATGGTGTGCCCGCTCGGGTTGTTCTGAGCCAAGAGACTTACCGACCATCATGCTTATTCCGTAGGATACCCCCATGGAAGGCATAAAGGCGATGGCATTGATGGACAGGACAATGTTGGTTGCTGCGAGCTCAAGGGTACCGATTCTTCCGACGAGCAGGATGAAAATGGTAAAAGCGAGAATGTCGAGACTGAACTGCATCGATCCCGGGATTCCAAATCTCAGTAATCGCAGGAACAGGGCGGAGTCGAACCGATAGCTGCTGAAGATCAGAAAGCGGATATCATGTGTTCTGCTGAAAACAAGAAATGTCAGGATTAACATGCTGATTGCGGTTGAAATAACCGTGGCCCAGGCTGCCCCTCTGATGCCCATTTCAGGAAATATACCAATTCCGTAAATAAGAGCGTAGTCCAGAGGTATATTGATCAGCATACCGATTATATTAACGGTCATTACCGGTCTGGTAATTCCCCGGCCGCTGAAGAAAGATCCCAGCGTCTGGATAGCCACATGAAGTACAGCTCCCCGGCAGAGGATACTGAAATAGATCTCTTCCAGCTTTCTCACTTCACTTGCATGGTTGACCAGCTTGAACAATGGAACAGTAACAAAATGTGAAATGAAGAACAGTAATAGTGCCGAGAATAGACAAAAGTAGATACCCTGCCAGACAACAGATCCGATTTTCCCGTACTGGCCTGAACCGTAATATTGAGCGATAAAGACGCCGCAATAACTGCCGATACCCCCTAAAAATGCCATGAAGAGATAGGCTGAGATCCCGGCTGGTGTGGCAGCGGAAATGGCCTCAATACTGTAATTCGACAGAAACACCCGGTCGGTGAATTCCATGACTGTCGTTGCCGACATACCGATCACCAGCGGCAGACATACCGATAGTACTTCCCGGTATTGCTGTTTTTTATACCAGCTTCTGATCAAAATCATCAGGATGTCCTGTGGCTATAGGTGGGCAGTTGTTACATTTTATACAAAAGACGGGAGATACCAATACAATATCGAGCCCGGTATGTCACCAACTTATCGGTAATTTTATGGCAGTGATGGGGGCTATACATACTTTTCTATCATTTTTGCCGGCAGCTTGATTGTTGCGGCAAAGGAAACAAAACCATATTATTTTGGATGGATAACAGAATCATTTGGCATCAAATCGTGGCTGATCGAGTCCGGTCTTTTCTTTGTAACCCGCAGCTATTGGGGTTTAGTCCTGTGCGCTGACATAATCAAGCCGATCCCGTATTGAAATGAGACACTACAGGCATACTGTTTTTAACAATAATGCTGAGTTCCTGAGAGGATTACTTCCAATTTATTCAGAAAGAGATGGGTATAGCCTTAATTTAAAGGTATATCTGACAGGGAAGGTCAACGCCTTTGCCTGTGGCAGGCGGGTTCTTTCATATGGGATTTCCATGGTGGATTCTCTGATCAATTGATTGCTTTCCCTATAGTAACAGCTGTCATTAGATGACCGGAGAGGATTTTTAAACCCTGTCTTTAGATGTATTACAATTTTAAGTGAGCACGAACGGCTTATGGATACAAAAACAGCCAGAGAGTTTTTTGCAAATGATCGCTATGCAGCGCTCACCGGAGTAGAGATCGTGGAGGCTGGAAAAGGATATTGTAAAACCAGTTTGAAACTTGAGGATAAACATCTGAATGCAGCAAATGTGGTACAGGGCGGTGCAATTTTTACCCTTGCTGATCTGGCATTTGCCATTGCCTCCAACAGCCACGGTCAGCTCGCCCTGGCAATTAATGTAAATATATCCTATCTCAACTCAGTCTCGTTGGGTACGCTATACGCTGCGGCGACCGAAGTAAATGAGCCGAACAGGCTTGGGGCCTATGATGTCCTGGTAACAGACGACCAGCAGCGGGTTATCGCCAGGTTCAATGGTATGGTTTATCGAAAAAAACAGCTGCTTATGGATTAGCAGCGGGGCAAGTCAAAACCTATTTGTAAGGAATGTATCATGTCTAGAGTTATGGTTTCTATCATTGGGCTGTGCATCTTCTCTCTTTTGAGTGGTTGTGCCGGAATAACAAATTCTCATTTTGAGCAACCGGTTGTCAGCCTCAGCAGCTTCAGGATGGTGCCGCAGCAAGCGGTCAGTCCCAAATTTGAGATCGGGCTGCATATAATTAACCCAAATCGGGAGGCACTCTCCTTTGAAGGTATCTTCTATACCGTCACTATTGAAGGTTATGATGTGCTGGCAGGGGTTTCAAATGACCTTCCAACCGTCGATCCTTATGGTGAAGCTGATATAACTATTGATGCCAGTGTTGACCTTGTTAAAAGCATCCGACTTATCAGCTCATTGATGCAGCAGCCAAGAGATCGCTTTAAATACAGTTTCAAAGCCAAGCTGGACCCGGGAGGACTGAACCCCAGAATCACCATTCAGGAAGATGGCGAGTTCGACCTTCAAAATTGAAGCAACCGTTTTTTTGGGTAAAGAGGAATAAGGGTCCGCTGAAACCTGCAGGTTCCCGTCATACTGATAAAAATATCTCATTTCTGTTTAGATCACCAACTACCTGGAACGAATAAATGTCCAAAACAGCTCTATCCGCCTGGAAAGACGCGCTGACCATCCTCTTGGGAAGTTTCAGGCAAATCCTTATTATACATCTGATCTATGTGATTCTTGGGACGATCATTTTTACCCCCCTGATTGGAATAATCGGCCAGGGTTTGCTGAATCTGTCCGGCCAGTCCGCGCTCTCTGATTTTGATATCCTCTATTTTTTCCTGACACCGCTGGGGATGCTCTCTGGCATCGTTTTTACCGCTTTGCTGATCAGTATTATTATCTTTGAGCAGGCCTCCATGATGGTGATAAGTGGCAGCTATATCAGCGGGCACCATGCTGGTGTCATAGAGCCCCTGAGTTTTACCCTTGCCAGGATAAAAACGATTTTCATTTTAGCGCTTCAATTTGTGGCACGCCTGCTGATTATCGTTTTGCCCTTTCTTGCTGCCAGTGGTGCAATTGGCTGGTTACTGCTTACTGATTATGACATCAATTATTATTTATCTGAAAAACCGCCCGCCTTCTGGTTTGCAGTTGTTTCAATCGGAGGAGTCCTGCTGGTAATGGCAGTCCTTCTCATTCAGCGGCTTCTCGACTGGCTGCTGACGCTTCCTCTTGTTCTGTTCGATGCTGTATCTGCCGGTCAGTCATTTTCCAGCAGCGCAATGCTGGTGCAGCGCCGGAGGTCTGAACTCCTGGTGCTATTCGGGGGCTGGGCGGTAATAGTGACAATGTCGAATATCTTTCTACTCTTTTGTGTTGAGGTTCTCGGTTCACAACTGGCACCTCTTTTCTATGATTCAATCAGTATGCTCGTGGTTGTTCTTGGCGGGCTGGCAGCTTTGTTCTTTCTGGGTAATTTTTTTATGACAGCCGTCATGGCCGGAAGTTTCAGTTGTCTGCTGGTGAACCTTGGAAAACAACATGATCTGCAATACGACCCGGGGAAACAGCAGACAGATCGGCGTGGCAGCTTTGTTAACCTGACTGCACCCAGACTGATCTCTATCCTTGCTGGTACGATTATCATTTCATTGTTTCTCGGTGTGGAGTTGATGGAGGGGATTCAGGTTCGGGATACTGTTGCAATCATTGCCCATCGTGGTGCAGCAGGACGAGCTCCGGAAAATACCATTGCTGCAGTACGGGCTGCAATAGAGGATGGTGCCGACTGGATCGAGATTGATGTTCAGGAAAGCTCTGATGGCGAGATTGTCGTTATTCATGACAGTGATTTGATGAAACTTGCCGGAGTCAATCGGAAAATATGGGATATGAGCCTGATGGAGTTGAAGCGGGTAGATATCGGCAGCTGGTTCGGAGAAGAGTTTTCTACTGAACGGATTCCAACCCTCGGCGAGGTGCTCGAGGAGGTGCGCGGCAAGGCTCTTCTGCTGATAGAACTGAAATACTACGGGCATGACCAGCATCTTGAACAAGGTGTGGTCGAGGTGGTTGAGCAGGCCGGGATGGTCGAGGGTGTCGCCTTCATGTCCTTGAAACGTGAGGGTATTGAAAAATTACAAAAACTCCGTCCTGAATGGAGAGCCGGATTGCTCCTGTCAAAGACCATCGGCAGCCTGTCCAGCCTGGAGATGGACTTCATTGCTGTAAATATGGGAACGGCAGGGCCCGGTTTTATTCGCAAGGCACATGCTGGCGGTAAAGAACTGTTTGTCTGGACAGTAAATGATCAGGTCTCAATGACCCGCATGATGTCACTTGGAGTGGATGGTGTGATAACGGATGAGCCCAAAATGGCCCGCCAGGTCCTTGCTGATCGGCTGGAACTCAATTCGATTGAACGGTTGTTGCTGCATGCCGCCGTATTGTTTGACCAGCCGATTCCGTCAAAAGAATATCGTGATCAGTCACCATAATAAGGTAAAGATGTGAAAGCTGAATTGATGTGTACATTGCTGTTGATCATTGCAACGTCCATTTCAGGGAGCTGGGCAGTTGCCCAGTCAACAGGAATAAACAATTCAAATCCTGACAGTCTCCAGTATCAATTAGAGATTCAGGGGCATGAAGCTCTGAGTGCACTGAAAAATAATTTTTCAAGTGGGTTGAATGATTTTACAAGTGATGGCTGCAGCGGTGGCCTCTCCATTGGCTGGCAATACCTTGCGGGTAAAGTACAGAAATTTGAGGAAGTACATGGGATGCAGCCGCCCTGGGAATCATGTTGTGTTTCCCATGACAGGGAATATCACCCCGGAGGCGGGCGGGAAATTTCAGCAGGGAACAGTTATACCTTACGCAAGAGCGCAGACCAGCTGCTTAAATCGTGCGTGCAGAAGACCGGAACTGAACGATCCCGGGAGCTGGGCAGCGCCTACGGTATCTCAAGTGAGGAAGTCGAACGTCTTTATGGATTGATTGCCAGCCTCATGTACAGATCGGTACGAATTGGGGGAATGCCCTGTACCGGTTTGCCTTGGCGATGGGGATACGGTTGGCCTGAATGTGAATGAACCAAGAGCTTATTGGAAACCCACGACCGGAGAGAGTTGTCGTGGATTTCCTTAAATTTCATGCAACCATTCACTACCAGGAGTCACCGAGGACCTGGCTGAGGTCCAGGCGATGTTTCTTTTCTTCCTGCTAAAAAATGTTCTGTTTCATTCTCTAATACGGGTGCGATTGATCAACTTCGTCAGCCAATCTGCAACAAATTCAATGATGTTATCAACAGCTTGCTGTATAGTGAGTCACTGCCTGCAGGTTCGGAGAGAGGACCATGGGCCGTCAATCACAATCTATTCTTTTGATAAAAAACACCCAGAGACGCTATGACGACAAGTGGACCAAGAGAATTCATTACCCCCCATCGTAAACTGCCTTTGGAAATACCTGAAGGTGTTGCGCCAACAGAATTTTTTAACAGCCCCTGCAATTTGAGACATCTGGCCAGAGATAACGGTCTATTGAGGAACACGCTGGGGTTCCTGTTGTATCGTAAGGCAATTGGTCACTCCAACCTGTTCGATACATCAATTATCTATGACACCTCGCAGAAAGTTCTGGATCCAATGGGACGGCCAGTTCGCAGGGACCAGCTCTCAAAACAGGAAAATCTTGTGTTCAGCAGAATGACGAAGATGACGCTTCATTATATGCTGGAAAACTATCCCGATCCCAAAGAGCATCTTGTCTTTTGCGGGGAAGCAAGTCTTGATGCAACATGGCCCCTCAATAAGCCGGGAGTTCCCAGTATTCGGATGATTCATAATCATTTCATGGTTTTTGAAAACAGCCAGCTTGCCTCATCACCGTATGCCGATGACGATAATCCTAACCTGACTGACAGCGGCAATAACGGCCTGTTTCTGCAATATTTGAGTGAGGTGTATCTGCAATTTTTTGAGGTGTTGGAACTGGAGACGCTTCACCCGCTTCCTCCCGATACCGGTAAACTGGCAATTACCGGATATCCCCAAGGGTTGCCGAGCTGGGAGGTGATTGGAGGAGCGTCTGCGCTGGACAGTGGAAAGTTCTGGAAGGACTATGATCTGATCTTGAAAGGGTTTCTTGATTTCTACCGGGCTTTCTTTGCTCTGGTCTCTTCAGAGGACACCCGTATTCCTGGCGATGCCCTTTTTCCTGACCAGATCGAAGATATCCTGTTATACAGTGATTATTTCCATGAAGCAGCCCGAATCGTTCGTCTGCAGGTCATGGAGGACCCCGCTTTTGCCAATGAAATTCGCTGGAAGCCCGCCTATAAACAATTGATTTATCGCGATGATGATGGTCGGTTGATCGTCACAATCAGTCAGAACTCGGTGGGAAATGCGATCACTGAACTGCTTGGTATTGTCGTCAAAAGAGTTGCAGATGAAGAGGCCTATGCCAGGGCAGAGCCTCATTTAATCAGGCAGCTTCTGGAGTTGAGAAGCCGCCTGGTGAGGGCGGACCTCGGGACCCCGATTACTTCCGGCAAATGGTCAGTAAAACCATGAATTTCCGGAGTGATCGGCACTATCTCAATAGTAATTACCATTAAGTGGAGGGAATATGGATTATCTACCCGATGAAAACAGATATGAACAAATGGTCTACAATCGTTGCGGCGCCAGCGGGTTGAAGTTGCCGGCTCTGTCGCTTGGGCTGTGGTATAATTTCGGCAGCAAAGATCCATTGGAGAATTGCCGTGCAATCCTCAGGAGATCATTCGACCTGGGGATTACTCATTTTGATCTAGCCAATAATTACGGAGCTCCTCCGGGCTCGGCCGAAGAAACATTCGGAACCATATTTAAACAGGATTTTGCCCCCTATCGTGATGAACTGATTATCTCTAATAAGGCCGGATATCTTATGTGGCCCGGTCCATATGGTGAGTGGGGGTCACGCAAATATCTGGTTGCCAGTTGTGACCAGAGTCTGAAGCGCACCGGGCTTGACTACTTTGATATCTTTTACAGCCATAGGCCGGATCCGCATACCCCGCTTGAAGAAACTATGAGCGCTCTCGATTTTATCGTGCGCAGTGGCCGCGCCCTCTACGTGGGGATCTCCACATATTCACCCCAACAGACTCATGATGCAGCAGAAATACTGCGAGATCTCGGAACCCCGTGTCTCATCCATCAGCCGCGGTACAATATGTTTGATCGATGGATAGAGGGAGCGCTGCTGGAAACCCTGAAAAATTGCGGCATCGGCTGCATCTGCTTTTCTCCGCTTGACCAGGGAATATTGACCGATAAATACCTCGAGGTTATTCCCGGTGAATCCCGAGCAGGGAAGTACAAGAACAAGCTTCATTGGGGGGATGAGGTGACCCCGGAGCGAGTAGGTAAGGCGGTAAAACTTAACGAAGTTGCCAGGAAACGGCAGCAGACGCTTGCCCAGATGGCTATTGCCTGGGTGTTGAGGCATCCCGGCATGAGTTCAGCCCTGATAGGAGCCAGTCAGGTCAGCCAGGTGGAGGGCATTGAATAATCTAGAATTTACCAAGGCAGAACTCGAAGCCATCGAAACTATTCTGGCTCAGTAAACGCTGAGGAACAAAAAAATGAGAACAGCAATGACAGAGCTGCATGTTACGGGCAAAGAAAGCCTTATCCCGATCGTGTTTATATTTTTTCTTCTTTTCTGCACCTCGCATTCTGTTGCAGAGGCCAAAGATCTGTTCGAGGCCTCGGAGCAATGTGCTTTTTGCCATACCTCCAGCTCCAATGCCTTGATTGACAGCCAGGGGAATGATCTGTCTATCTACCATGACTGGGGATCGACGATGATGGCAAATTCATTCAGGGATCCTGTCTTTCGCGCAAAACTTGAATCTGAGCAGAAAAGAAACCCCCACTTGTCTGCAGAGATTGAGGATAAATGTTTGACTTGTCACACGCCGATGGCACGAGTCCAGTATATCCGAGATGGCGGTGAGCACTATACCGTTGAGGAGGCAAAACAAAGCAGCTTGGCTTCCGATGGTGTCGGCTGTACGCTTTGTCACCAGATTCAGCCCGAGAACCTTGGCAAACAAACGAGTTTCTCCGGTCACTATTCCATTAATGACAGCAGGGAAATATATGGCCCCTATAAGGATGTATTTGAGAATCCGATGCTTCATCACGTCAGTTATCGACCTGTCTTTGGGGCACAGGTGCATGAGTCTGCGCTCTGTGGCTCATGCCACACCCTTTTTACGCCTTACCTGGATAATATGGGTAAGATCGCAGGAGAATTTCCCGAGCAGACCCCGTATCTTGAGTGGCTCAACAGTAGTTATGCTTCAGCAGATAGCGGCCGGTCATGCCAGGATTGTCACATGCCCCGTATTGATGAACCGATCAGGATAACCAACCGCCCGCCGTGGCTTGAGAATAAGCACTCACCATTCTGGAAACATCATTTTACCGGCGGCAACTCTTTTGTGCTCGAGATGATGCGGGAACATCCCGAACAAACACTCGTCAGTGCTGCTGATGAGGATTTTCGTCTGACAATTCAGAGGACGAAACGGCGACTTACCGGAGAAGCCGCGGCGGTCTCTCTGGAAGCTGAATTAGGAGCATCGAATCGACTTCGCCTGATTGTGACGGTGAAAAACAAAACGGGTCATAAATTTCCGTCCGGGTTTCCGGTCAGAAGGGCGTGGCTCCAGGTTCAGGTGCGGGACAAATCAGACACGCTCCTGTTTGATTCCGGCAGCTGGGATGAAAACGGTGAGATTAATGGTTTGGATCCCGGCTTTGAACCCCATTACGACCTGATCACTACCGGTGACCAGGTGCAAATCTACCAGGCGATCATGGGCGATATTGACAACAACCCGACCTATACACTATTGCGGAGCGCAGGCTATCTTAAAGATAATCGCCTGCTCCCTGACGGGTATTCAAGAACCGGTCCGATGGCAGAGTATACAAAGATTGCCGGGAAAGCTCATGACGACAAAGATTACAATAAGGAAGCAGGAGCTGATAGTGTAGGAACAGATCGTCTAACCTATGACCTAGCGGTTGATAAAGGTGCCTTGCCACTCAATATTCAAGCCAGGCTTCTCTATCAGAGTGTGCCCCCTCGATTTATCGGCGATCTGCTTGAAGACCAGACACCGGCAACCCGGCGTCTTGGCCGCATGTACTCCAGCATGAACCGGGAACCGATTGTCGTTGACTCACAGTCGCGGGTAATCGAGTGAATGTTTTCCTGTAATTAACAAAAAAAATGCTGACCCGGATTGCTGGGGACTAGTGCAGGGGGCGCCCGCAACCCTGATATTTATTGTTGTTCAGCAGAACAGTTACCGAGGTTTCAAATTCTTCACCACTCATGGTGTCGAGACATGTCCTGCCTTCAAGCTGCAATTCCAGGATGAAGTCAGCGTTTTTTGTGCGATATACTGTTCTGCGTCCAGCCTGATCTGTTTCGGGCTCGGGGACGGGGAAAATTTCTCTGATAGTACCATACGCTCCAACGTAGGATATGTCCTGGTGGCTTATTTCCAGGTGCCAACCCGGTTCGTTTCCCACCGCCCTGAAATCTATACCGCGAAGCTTGGCACTTTCCCAGATCGCAGCTTTCGCATCATTTTTACAGTTTTTGTGATCTTTTGTGTCAAAACTGATGAGCGCTTCCTGGCCTTTGTTCCAGTAAACCACCTCGGATGTCTGGTATTTCACACCAGAGGCAGATGGAGTAAGGGGTGCGCTGATCGTTTTACCGGGAAGAAAGAGCCAGGCTGTTTCTTCTTTTATATTAACGATAAAATTAAAATCATCATCACAACGATAAACGAATGTCTTACCCATACCCGGTGCCGATAAACCAGGTGATGTCCATAACAGCGTCAACAGCAGCAGGGCAACAACGGAAATGATGAGAGATGTGAATCTCCTGGAATTGGCCATGTTTACTCCTGAAACATTTGTCTCTGCTCTCATTTTTTCACCGCTCTATTGTTTGATATGGTAACACTATAGAGGGTGGCAGCAATAAAAACACTCCGCTTCTTGCTTTGTAATTTTTTTTATAAAAAATCTGATTGCCATCAAAACTCAGCTTCTCAATTTTGCAACGGGGGACAGATTAAATTTTTCTATAAGGTGTCGAGGGGACTGATTTTTTTTCACGTCTTTTGTGAAAAATCAATCTGTCCCCGATTTTGGAGGATGAAAAATAAAATCAGTCCCCTCACTTTTGTCTCCCGTTGCAAAACTGAGAAGCTGAAGATGGGTGGTAATCAGATAAAAAAACATGCCGTCTGATGTCTGTCTGAATGGCCCATGAGATACATGGACTAAAAGCTGTATTTTGACGACCTGAAAAGATAGCCGCGTAATTCAAAGAAGATACGGCCCTGGCGGCAGGGATCAGAGGATATCGTCTCTTATTTTATCCCACACTGCAGCAACACCTTCAGTGAAACCTTCTGCATACTGGTCAGGGTTAAAGGACTCACCGTGTTTTTTCTCCAGTTCAGTTGCCGAGTTGTCTATCATACCCCAGAGATCGGGGTCTAATTTTTTTACGGTATCACAGAATGTCTCGTAGGTAATCGCGAAGGTCTTTCTGACCATATGCAGGTCACTCATGGCGACAAATGGTTGGTATTCTATGCGCTCTTTGGAGATGAACAGTTCAGCGTCTTTCTTTCCCAGTTCAAGCGGTGATATTGAATTTTTCATGTAATTACCCGATAAATGTCGATTGTCTGATAATGAAGTTATCGGCAGACGTTACAGAGAGTTGTCAAAAATGTAAATAGTTTCCGTCTGAAAAGGGTTCTTTCCTTGGGCCTCTGCCAGAGTCTTTCTCGTATCCTTGATGGCACGTGCGTTTTTATAATCATACCGGTCTTAAATCTTGGTCTGCCCCACCTAATCGGGCCACCCTTGACTTATTTAATCAATAGTCATAAAGCCACTATTTATATTATCAGCATATACTGCAAATGATTCGCAATGTGTAAATCCGAATTTTCTGTAAAAATTTCTAACCTTCCGGTAACCATTGATGTGACGGAGATAATGAATGTTTATAAAATAAAATAACTGGTGGATATCGATCAGATCAGATTAGTTGTCAGGTGTTGCGGTGAGATCACAATCGCTATTGGGCTGTCATTAAATTATACCATAAAGCCCGATCTGATACCTAGAAAGGTAATTGACTTTTTCAGCACGTATTGCTATAAAATTTGCATAATTTAAATTCTTGAAAATAAAAGATCATTCTGCTTGGGTGGTTTGGGATGGGGTATAAATTTGATAAGATCAAATAAATCTTGAACCAAGGGACGCCATGAATAAGTTGCTTATCCTTGACGACGATGCTTCAGCATATCATGCGGAAATAACTAGACTCAATCTCCCAGAGATTGAGATCGCTACTGCAGTCAATGTCCCTGAAGCTCAAAAACATACTCCCTCTGTAAATATTATCTTCGGCAAACCCGCTCTGGTTGCTTCGATTATCTCAGAAACCCCGCGATTACAGTGGGTACAATCGACGTTTGCCGGTGTTGAACCTTTATGTAAAACTGGCTTGCCTCACAATTATATCTTGACCGGAGTCAAGGATCTTTTCGGCTCTTTAATGAGTGAATATGTCTTTGGCTATATTCTTGCCAGGGAACGCTCTATTTTAGCCACCGAACGGAACCAAAAGAGGAAAATCTGGACTCGCTTTAAATACCGGAGTCTGGCTGAAATCGTCATCGGTCTTGTTGGGCTCGGCTCCATCGGCAGAAACATTGCACTGACTGCCCGTCACTTCGATATGAAGATTCTCGGTATGAAGCGAACGCCGGGTGATGTCGATTTTGTTGATCGTCTCTACCTGCCTACTGAGCTTGATGATTTTCTGCCGCAACTTGACTATTTGGTACTGATATTGCCGGATACAGCAGAAAGCAGAAATTTCATTTCCCTTAAAGAATTAAATGTAATGAAAAACAGTGCAATTCTGGTAAATGTCGGTCGGGGAGTTACTGTCAACCAAAAAGACCTGATTTCAGCCCTTGACTCAAAACGTATCGGTGGAGCGATTCTAGACGTCTTTGAGGAGGAGCCGCTGGCACCTGATAACCCATTGTGGAGCATGGAAAATGTAATGATCACCCCACATAATGCGGCTTATTCGTTCCCTGAACAGGTGACCGATATCTTCTTTAAAAATTATCTGCGCTTTTTAGATGGATCCCCTTTGCACTGTGTGGTCGATTTTAACAGTGGGTATTAGGCATAGCCAGATTTTTAATATCGCTCCAGGCACTTGCCAATAATGTGTTACCACAAACTCAATAATCGTGCTTATTATGAAAATATTGAGCCAATTAGTTCAGGATTACGTTGAGTCGGGGTGTATGCTCCGGGAAACCATCGAATAAACTGGCTTATTCTGGTCATATAGGCGACGTAATAGTGTTTTTAAATTGATTTGAAGGTGCTTCAACCATATCGGACGAGGCTTAAAAACGAAAAAGGAGAGGCGAATTATGAAAAAGGGACTTGTTGTTATACTGGCGCTGGTCGCTATCGGAACACTAGGCATCTTCGCTGATGGTGGAAAACAAGCTGCGGCAGCAGACGGGAAAACCATCAAGGTTGGGGTAAACAGTGAAAACCCCCCCTGGATTTTTTCGAAAGACGGAAAAATGACAGGCTTTGAAGCTGACCTGGTAGAAGAGTTTGCAAAACGAGCCGGCTATGAACTGGAATACAAATCTGCACCATTTGCCACTGTGTTAACCGGCGTACAATCGGGTCAGTGGGATATTGCCATGTCGTCGATCTGGGTTAAGAAAGAGCGAGCAGCAGTGATGGATTTCGCTGATCCTTACTACGATTCTGGTATCGGAATGATGACCCGAAATGACGGAATAAGCGATTTGAGCCAGATGAAAGACAAAGCCTTCGGTTCGGACACCGGTTCCGCCAATGAAGCTTGGCTCGCCAAGGCTCAAGACGAATACGGTCCATATAAGGTTAAGAGTTATGATTATTGGGTAGATGCTGTTCTCGACCTTGAGGCAGGCAGAATCGATGGTGTTGTGGTTGACGATCCAATCGCGCTTTATTACATAAAGCAGCATCCAAAATCAGACCTCGCCATGAACATCTATATTCCGGGCTTCAAAGCCGGTCAGGCATTGGCGTTCAAAAAAGGATCTCCTCTCCGCGACGAGTTCAACAAAGTTCAGAACGAGATGAAAAAAGACGGCACACTGCTCAAAATTCATCAAAAATGGTTTGGAGCTGATCCGCCTAAGGATAGCTCAGTAATCAATATAGTTGCACCCTATATGCCAAACGAAAAACCAGCGATGTGATAGAAACCATCGTTATTAAACTGAGTAGGTAGTTTGACGAATTTATCTTGCATTAAACTATTTTGAAGCCCCCCCCCACAGTTGATGCTGTGGGGGGACCGATCTAGAATTTCGTTAGTTAAAGTTTATTACCTGATTGGCACGTTTCTTTTGAATATAGATTTCCTGGCCCGCAGGGCAGCAGCTTCGGAAACTAATCTGAATCTGATTCTTAACCTTTCCATTGACGGCCCATGAACCCGACGTCAGATGTACCTGAGAGAAACAACAAGTTTGTTCACGCCCATCCGGGCTGGTATCTCTGGCTGAAAAAACCTTCAGCCAGTATGCTTTTTTTAGCCGTGTTGGCAGCCTACGCTTTTTTTTTGCTCCCCGACAAAGAAACAGCTTCACCAATCTACTACTATAGCAGTATTAATTTGTTTATTGTGCTGGTCCTGGCGTTCAGCGGCATCATCCTGGCTGACAATAAAAAATCAGAAATCCTCAAGATGATCGCCGCCCTGATGCTGATCGTTGTTCTCTGTTGGCTTTTTTACCGCTATTCGGGAGCAGACTGGGGACGGTTGAAGGACTTTTTCTTTAACTGGAAAGTACTCGAAGGCAATTGGTGGATACTCTGGCAAGGCCTCGAGGTTACCCTTCTCCTGGCGTTTATATCAGGTATTGGCAGTGTTGTGGTCGGGCTGCTGATTGCAGTTCTGCGCACCCTGCACAGCCCCACGCTGAACATCTTTTTAAAAGTTTATGTTGATGTTTTCCGTTCCATCCCGATGATCGTCATCATGGTTATCATTTTTTTTGCCCTGCCCTTTATGGGCATATCCATGGGATCGATGGTAACGACAGTGGTGGCCCTGTCACTCGGGTACGGTGCTTATGCTTCTGAGTGCTTCAGAGCCGGCATAGAATCTGTTCATTCCGGTCAGCTTGAAGCGGCGCGCTCGCTGGGATTATCGCGCTGGAAAACCATTGTCAAGGTTATCCTGCCCCAGGCAGTCCCGGTGGTTATCCCGCCGCTTACCGGCACACTCGTCGCGATGTTAAAGGATACGGCCGTGGCATCAATAGTGGCGGCTCCTGAACTGTTGAAGCGAGCCAGGGAACTGTATACAAGTGAAACCAATCCCACACCGTTAGTGGCAGCAGCGCTGATGTATCTCGCCGTCCTGATTCCTTTAGTAAGGGTGGTTAATATCCTTGAGAACAAGTTCAAGAAAAGACGAAATGAGTGAAATGAACGATTCAGAAACAATGATAGAAGTTGTAGATCTGCACAAACGTTTCAAGGATTTACATGTCCTCAAAGGGGTTAGCACGACCGTCAAACAGTCTGAAGTTGTCGCTATTATGGGGCCGTCAGGAGGTGGTAAAAGCACTTTTCTGCGTTGCCTTAACCGCCTGGAGGAACCTAGTTCCGGACATATCTATATTGAAGGCGTCGATATTCTGGCTCCATATATAGATATCAACCGGGTGCGCACCGAAATCGGCATGGTTTTCCAAAGCTTCAACCTCTTTCCGCATCTGAATGCAATTGAAAACATCAAGCTGGCTCCGATGAACGTGCGCAAGATATCGGCAAAGGAGGCCACCGAGCGCGGTATGGTATTACTGGACAAGGTAGGCCTGGTCGACAAGGCTGAGGCTTTTCCGGAACAGCTTTCCGGCGGCCAGCAGCAACGTGTGGCCATAGCCCGCGCCCTGGCGATGCAGCCGCAAATAATGTTTTTCGACGAACCCACCTCCGCCCTTGATCCGGAAATGATTGGTGAGGTGCTGGATGTCATGCGCACCATGGCCGAGGAGGGTATGACCATGATGGTTGTCAGCCATGAGATGGGCTTTATCCGAGAGGCAGCTGACCGTATTCTCTTTCTTGTCGACGGGCTGATCGTTGAAGATGGTACACCGGATTATATATTTAAGCATTCCAAACATAAGCGCACAATTGAATTTTTAAGCAAGATCATCTAATTGCAGAATTAGGATACAGGCAGACCATGGCAGAGTCAAATTCGCCGCAAAACAGCGCTTCAGGGCTATCAGATTTAAAAGACAAGATTGGACATGTTCCGTTTATTAGGCGAAACAGCTTTGTCTATGGCTTTCTTGCGATCTTAGTACTCTATGCACTCTTCCTGCTGCCATCCAGCGGTTCGCCCGAAGCTGTTGATCTCGGCAGAATAACCCTCTTCTGTCTGCTGCTTCTTGCCTGGGCATTTATTGTTTTTACGGATGAGCTTAAGCCTGAAAAAATGAAAACAGTGATGGTTGTCAGCATTTTCATTATTGCCGGTTGGCTTTACTATCGATACTCGACCGCCAGGTGGGGTGAGATGGGTTATCTGTTTTTCAACTTGGAAATGATCCAGAAAGCCTGGCCGACCCTGGTGGAAGGCTTCTGGACAACCCTTCTGCTAGCAGTCTGCGCTGCAATTATGAGTACTATCATTGGTATGCTTCTGGCTGTTTTCCGTTCCTTCAACAACCCGGTACTGAATGTTTTCATCATCGCCTATGTCGATTTTTTCAGGGCAATGCCGATCATCGTGTTGATGATGCTGATCTATTATGCATTACCTTTCATGGGTATTAGCTTGAGTGCGATCATGTCGGGAATTCTCGCTCTGGGTCTCAATAGTTCGGCCTACGTGAGCGAGATATTCCGTGCCGGTTTTCTTTCCATCAAAAAAGGCCAGATCGAGGCCGCCAATGCCCTGGGGCTTAATTCCATGCAAACCATGCGTCTGGTCATTCTGCCACAGGCTTTTCGGGTAGTCATCCCCCCTCTCGTAGGCAACTATGTGGCCAGCGCCAAAGATACCGCGCTTGCATCTTCTATTTCGATTATCGAACTGCTCAAAGCTGGACTCTCGCAAAAGTCATTGCTTGCGAACCCCTCACCGTTGATCTTTGTAGCGGTGCTCTACCTGGTGATGTTTGTGCCAATGACCCGGTTTTCAGGGTATCTTGAAAAGAGAATGAAATCAGGTCAGCGTCAGGTTCGTCTGTAGTCTAAGGACACCTTATTAGACAATCCGGTTCCGGTGCACAACAATGAACATCACAACATAATATCCTATTTATAGAATGACTCAGCAGGTTCCCTTTTGAAATGATAGGAGTGAGGGCTGCAATTAACCTCTGGGACTGGATTTACAATACTCTACAATATATAAGCAGAGATAATTCGCGTGATTACTTTTAAAACAGATATGATTCAAGCTGCTGGAAGACGTATTGAGCCGCACGTCCTCAGGACACCGTTGCTGCACTCTCCGTCTTTGAGTCTCTTGTGCGGCTGCCAAGTCTATCTGAAAATGGAGTGCTGGCAGGCGTGTGGATGCTTTAAAATCAGAGGTGCTACAAATTTTTTAAGGCATCACAAGGAAGCAGCTATAAAATTCGGCGTTGTCACTGCATCAAGCGGTAATCACGCCCTGGGCGTGGCCTATGCAGCCGCAGCGATGCAGGTGCAACAGATAGGGATATTTCTCCCTGAAAACGCCGATCCATCCAAGGTTGAAAAAATTCGACAGTGTGGGATCGAACCAGTACTAGAGGGAGAGACCTTTTTTGAGACGTTAGACATCGCACAGGCGTATAGTAAAAAAACCGGCGCCTGCTACATTCACTCAAACGCAGACCCACTGGTTATCGCCGGGCAGGGGACGATTGGTGTGGAGATCCTGGAAGATTTACCCGACGTGGATGCTGTTATCGTGCCTGTCGGCGGCGGCGGATTGATTTCCGGTATTGCTGCTGCTATAAAAGCGGATTCGGGCAGCGTATCAATCATCGGAGCGGAACCTGAAGCCTCACCTGGTGCCTACCTGTCTTTGCAGAACGGTGAACCTTGCGAGCGGATCACTTGCAAACCCTCGGTGGCCGACGGTCTGGCCGGCGGCCTGAGTCCGCTGCCTTTTGGGATTTGCCAGTCTCTTGTTGAGCAAGTGGTACTGGCAACTGAAGATGAGATCATCACTGCCATGAAGGCGTTTCTCTCAGAGGAACAACTGGTGATCGAAGGTGCGGCATCTGTCGGCTTAGCACTTCTGCTTGCTGAGAAGATAAAACTGAGAGATCAAAAGGTGGTACTGGTTGTCACCGGGCGCAATATCGATTCGGCAAAATTCGTTTCCATCATTACAGATAATGGAGAATCAATACCATGACAGAAAAACGTCAAATAATTGCTGTACCGAGTAACACAGATCTACCTTTTTCTACGGTTGTCGGATTCGGTAAAATGATTTTTGTGTCCGGTTTGATTGGTCGACATCCTGAGACCGGACAAATCGCTACAGATATCTCCGAACAGACACGGCAAACGCTTGCCAACCTCGAAGCTCAATTGGATACAGCCGGTCTCTCATTGAAAAATGTCCTTAAAGCGACCGTCTTCATAACAGACATGAACTTGGTTCAAGAAATGAACCGGGCTTATATAACATTTTTCCAGGCAGGCCTGCCGGCAAGAAGCTGTGTTCAGGTAACCGCCTTACCAGATTCCGAGGCGCTTGTGGAGATAGAGGTGATTGCCCACCGTTAGGTACTATTTCATGGCCTTTTGCTAATGAGTCAAATAGGTATCGAAAAGAAAAAATGAGACAATACCGCATTATATACCTGGATGCCTTTACATCTAAGCCCTTTTGCGGTAACCCCTGCGCCGTTCTGCCGGAAGCGGATGGTCTGAAAGACCGCCAGATGCAGAAGATCGCCATGGAAACCAATCTGTCCGAAACCGCTTTTGTCTTTCGTTCCGAGAAAGCCAGGGCGAAGGTGCGCTATTTTACACCCCGAATGGAGATACCTTTTGCCGGGCATCCCACCATAGCAACGGCCATGATGCTTGCTCAGGAAGAGATGATTTCCAGCGGGCAGTCAAAGATCGTTGTAGATTTCGAATATACTATCGGTGTCCTGCCGGTTGAAATTCACCTGGATTCTGCTGGCAAACCGTTTAAGGCCATTATGACGCAACAAAAACCTTCATTTGGCAGTATGGTCGATGGAGAGGATCTGGGGAGATGTTTAGGGCTTGATAAAAGTGATTTCATCGATGAGATGCCCCTGCAAATTGTCAGTACCGGTGTCCCTTTTCTTATGGCGCCAGTCAATGTAATGACTATCTTGAAGGACGTACAGATCGACTGGCCTCTTTTTCAATCACTACTTTTGCGTCTTGAGGTAAATGCGGTTTATCTGTTCTGTCTCGAAGGGTTTGAGCAGGACACCGATGCCTACGGGCGTTTGTTAACGTCTGTGGCCGGTTTCGAAGATCCATTTACGGGATCTGCTGTCGGTTGCATGGGTGCCTACATCGCCCACCATGGACTTCTCTCAAAATCGATTTTCAAGGTCGAGCAGGGACACCTGATGGGAAGACCGGGAACAGGGACAGTTGAGATTATCGGCTCAACGGACAAAATCGAGTCGGTAAAAGTCGGTGGCTGTGCCGTGCGAACAATGGACGGCTTTATTTATTGCGAATAACAGAGTGTGGTTTTAGCATCACACTTATTAACCTCATCAATCAGAAGGAGATCAACATGACAGAAGTTTGGGAACGGGATGCGGAAGCACCCGATGAGTATCATAGCGTAGAAGCAATTCGCGGACGTGAATTTATTCTCCGTTTAACAACGGGAGCCGATGTGTTCTTGGCTATTCAGAAATTTGCCATTGACCATGGCCTTGAGTTTGCCAAAATCCATGCCGCTTTCATGGGAGGTCTTCAACCGGCCAAATACCTGGTGTGGGCTCCGGATGCGACGGATCCAGAGAACTGGCACAAAGAAGCTGTGGCCACCACAGCAAATTTAAGTATGATCCTGGCATTTAGCGGAATGGTCCACACGCGACCGGATAAAGATGGAAAACCCGAGCCGTTTCCGGCTATCCATTTCGTGGCTGGCGGTGCTTGGGATTGTCCAACTTTTGGCGGTCACCTGGAACAGGGCAGTATTGTCAAAGGCGTACTGGAATGCTTCATTACTGAGATAAAGGGGATTGAGACCCTGAGTCCAATTGAACGTGTATACGTAGACGATGAGTATCCAGAAAACTGGTACAAAACCATAAAATAGTCGGTCTTGAAAAGGGCCATCTATTGCGCTGACAGGTCAGGAAACGCTCTATGACCTGTCAGTGCCCTCATTACTGTATTTTCCCCTCCCTAACGTCCTTCAGGTCATCGAGATGCTCTGGACTGTGGCGAACAACAATGCATTAGGGATCGGCTCTGCCCTGAGGTTTACGTCTGCTGAATTTGCAGTGGTGTCGATTTGGGTAGGGATTGACTTTTAAAACAGGCCTTGCTATTAAATTTGCATAATCTTTGATTTTGAAAATAAAAAATCATTTTCGTCTGGGTTTCAGCAAATAGGTCTGATATTAGCTTCGAGCCAAGGGCTGGGTTTTGCTGTTGCAACAAAACTCTGCCTGGAAGGGGCTGACGTTGTCATTATGGATTCGCTTGTTTCCCGTTTTATAAAGAAAGGTAAGATCTATCGGAAGGCTCATTGACAGACTTGCCACCTCTCTCCGGGACAATCGCCGCGGTATGCATAGCGTGAGAAAAGGGGGGGCATCACCAACAGGCAGTTGTGGGCTGTATTGTTAGGCTTTCGAACAATATCTACATTACAGATGACTATTTATGATGCAGGAGAAGATTGATGGAACACCCTAAAAATCGCCTGGCAGACAAAGTGGGCCAGTGTGCTGAAAAATTCACGCCCAGCGATCGTGTCATTGCAGATTATTTGCTGCAGGCCTATCCCCTGAGTCTGCTCCAGAATGCTTCTGAAATTGCCGACGAACTTAACGTCAATACGACCACGGTCACTCGTTTTTTTCCCAAAATCGGGTACAGCAATATCAGGGAGGCCAGAACTGATTTTCGTCAAGATATTGCCTTTATGGTCAACTCACCCTTGGATCGTTTTCACAATCAGGGGCTAGAAACGACCGGTGTTGCAGACAGTGTTTCCAAAGTCATGGAAATGGATTGGTCTAATATCCAGAATACCATGAGTGTTTTAAGTGAAGAAACGGTAGCAACATTTTTCGACTTGATAGAAGATCGCAGTAAGGCGATATACACCTTGGGAACGCGCAAAGAATTTTCTCTTGCCTACTATTTTTTTGTGCAGATCTCAAGCTTTCGAAACGATACGAGATTGTTAAATCCTGCTAACTTGATTGATCAACTGGCAAATATTCAACCCGGTGAAATTTTGATAGTATTTGATTTCAGGCGATACTCCCGCTTCCACGAAACGGCCTGCAGGTATGTCTCTGAAGCGGGTGGCAAGGTTATTGTCTTTGCAGATTCCCCTATCGCACCGGCAGCAAATCTGGCGGACTGCCTTTTCCTGATAAATACTTCAGGGCCTTCAGTTTTTAATTCCTATACGGCAGGTATGACATTGATCAACATTCTGCTGTTCAAGATGGTCGAAATGCATGGCAGGGATTTAGAAGAAAAACAAGCCCGCCTGGACTCTCTTTATAAGGAGTTCGATATATTCAAATTTCTGGAGTAATTTTATTTGAATAACTTATTTGGAAGGGAGGGACGGGTATGACTGCTAAAATAGGTTTTATCGGATTAGGGATCATGGGTTCTTGTATGGCCGCTAACATCCTGTCCAGGGGATTCGACCTTATCGTTTGGAATCGTACGAGCTCAAAGATAGACGATTTTGTCAGGAAGGGTGCTCGCGGAGCTCAATCACCAGCAGACGTGGCTGCGGTAAGCAGCATAGTGCTGATCTGCGTTACCGACGAGAAAGCAGTTCAGCACGTGCTTTTTGGACCCCAGGGAGTGGTAGAAGGTGCCCGGCCCGAAACCTTGGTGATCGATATGAGTACCATCGCCCCCCAAGCTAGCTCAGGTCATGCTGAAACGCTTGCAGCACATGGGTTGTCAATGCTTGATGCACCAGTCAGCGGCAGCAAAGAGGGTGCCGAGCAGGGCACCTTGTCAATTATGGTTGGAGGTGCAAAATCAGAGTTTGAAAGGGCGTACTCGGTGTTTCAGGGTCTGGGCAGCAATATCGTCCATGTCGGTGAACGCTGCGGAGATGGGCAAACGGTGAAACTGGTTAATCAGTTGCTGGCTGCAGGAAACACCTTGGTCATGTGTGAGGCCTTGTTGTTTGCCCAAGCCGCCGGTGTTGACCTGGAGAAAACACTGGAAGCGGTAAGTGGTGGAGCGGCCGGCAGTTGGATGCTCTCCCAGCGGGGACCGCAGGTGATCCGGCGGGATTGGCAGCCAGGATTCACGATCGATTTGCAACTGAAAAGTATTTCTACCGTGCTCAAGACTGCAGCTGATAACGGTGTACCGGTACCTTTAATGGCCCAGCTCTATCAATATTATCAGACGCTGCAGGCCCAGGGGCACGGGCAGGAAGGGCACCATGCATTGATCAAGGCCTTTGAAAATATGGCTGGTTTTAAAGTCGGTCCTGTAAGTTTAATTGACGATTAATTCAAACTTATGCCGCTATGTGGAGTTAACTTGAGAGGCTTTTCATCTGGGTTCATAGTCGGGGTCCCAGCTGGTTATGGTCGATGCCGTAAAAACGAACCCAACGGCAAGGTCCCTGCAATGATCGAGATATTTTTTGGTATCGTAATGCTCTGTCACCTGGGACCACTTCTTAACCATAACAAAGATATTTCCATTTCATTCTTAAGTGCCATCACTCTTGAGTATTTGCCTTTGCAGCCGACTATTTATCTTTATTTAGATGAATTGTCAGGTTGTTTATTGAAAGATAATTGACTTTTTCA
>RCNC010000254.1_pt1 | contig 34685 bp, 33 predicted proteins | sample 2041301 | NCBI WGS metagenome assembly RCNC01 (sample SAMN09708231, study PRJNA481090) | Marine sediment metagenome, whole genome shotgun sequencing project. | biome: marine sediment; feature: ocean; material: sediment; isolation source: Sewage treatment plant 13A marine sediment (STP13A) ... | reverse complement strand
TCGAGTTCAAGGAAGGCGAAAATTTCAACCACAGGAATATATGGAATATTTCGAGGATTGAAATTTGAGCCTGACGCAGAAATCGGGCAAAAAGTGCCGTTTTGCAAAGGTCTCTACGCGCAAACGTTGATATTCTGGCCTATTCCTGCAGCCCGGAGCACTTCAGACATCTGGGTCTGACTCTCTGCAAGGCTTTTCATTATCGCCATTTGCGCTTCATTTATAGCTTGCAACTCATTTACCACTGCTGCAATAGCTGCGGTAGAAACCGCAATTTGGCTAACTTCCATTCCAATACCTCCATGTTTAAATCGACAGTATCTATTATATCGGTATTAAAAATAAAAACTTTAGTTTTTTTGATGGTTTTCTATCGGGTTGTAACCTGAATTTTGCACGAGTTGAAGGCTTCCATATGCAAGGCATCTAAGGGCGAAGCCATAGTAAACTATTGCAAGCCCTTAGTAACACAGCAGATGGAAGTCTCCAACTCGCCTAAAGGGTGAAAATTTATGAGATAAAATAGATCATTATCCTTTTTACCATTTGGGCATTATTTTTTGATAACCTATTTTGCTAAACTCGCTGGTTATCATTATAAAAACAGTTTCTCATTAATTTTCATGCAAGGTTCAGGTTTTATGAAATTAAGGATAATATCCTTAAATTCTTCGGGCAGATCAATAAAAGGCGTGTGTCCTGCATCAGGAATGATTCTAAGCTGGGCATTAGGCATTTTTTCATGTCCTTTTTTGCCATGACTAACGGGTAAGATTCGATCTTTCGCTCCCCATATGATCAATGCAGAATTCGTAATTTGCCGAAGTTTATCCGAAGAAAATGGCACAACAGCTCTTCCTTTGCCATTTACGAAGGGGAGCTTTCCCCCCGAAGACCGGATAACTTCAAGAAGATAGGCGATACCATCATCGCCCGGAAAGTTATCTGTTTTGTGCACCAGATGATTAACTATCTTTTGAACTGTTCGTCTCGTGGGGAATATATTAGCTGCTGCCATTTTGAACATTGCTCCAGGCGAGATACCCCATCCCCCAAAACCTGCGCTGCCAACCAGTATGAGTTTTTTAACCCTGTCAGGATTGTCAAGGGTAAATTGCATCGCAATAGCACCACCCTGGGAATTTCCAAGCAGGTTTATTTTTTCCATATTTAGCGAATCGCAAAAATTCCGAAGCCAGGTGGAAAAATATTTTTTGTCGTACGGCGCGTCAGGTTTATCTGACTCGCCGTAGCCGACGACATCAGGTGCAATTACATGAAAATGTTTCGAGAGCAAATCAATGATCGAACCCCACAAGACTGCACCACCACCTGCGCCGTGAAGCAAAACAAGCGGTTCACCTGTTCCGGCTGAAAGATAAAATGTTTTTATGTTGCCGGCAATGACGGTCTTTTGCTCCACAGTTAATCCGCCAAATGTTATCAGCCTTTTTCTTAATGTTGCTGTTTCCATGCAGCTATTTCCGGTTAAGGTTCCTTTTTTATTCTATTTTCAAATTACTCACTCAGTCCATTCTGTTAAATGTTTTTTTTATTATTTGCAACCTTCTTGGAGTTATTGCCTAAAATTTGCACTTATGAGTGAATAAAATTAGAAAACCACGTATTTCAAAAAATGGCTTTGTTCAACCATGTTTCATCCATAATCCCTTTTGCTTAACAACTTGATTTTTTGCATAGATTTCTGATATGTTGTGTAAACAAATCGGAAGTTCTTAAGAACGCACCTTCAATTTAAAATTTTTTCATTACAGAGATATACAGAAGGCACAGAGGATTTATGACACTTTAAAGCACAGCAGGATTTGTGGCATTTGCTGTTTTAGCCTGGCTTATAAGCGAAAACCGCAGCAAAGTAAGTTTAAAAATTGTATGTATCGGAATTGTAATGCAGCTTACCGTGGGGTTTGTTCTTTTAAAACTTCCCATGTTCAGGGATTTTTTTCTGTTTCTAAATCGTCTTGTTCTTGCCCTTGAGGAATCAACTGTTGCAGGGACATCAATGGTTTTCGGCTATCTTGGAGGGGCTGCGCTACCTTTTGACGAAAAATATCCAGGGGCAAGTTTTATACTGGCATTCAGAGCTTTACCCCTCATTCTATTGATGAGTGCTTTGTCTGCTCTTTTGTTTTACTGGAAGATTCTTCCTCTTGTGGTAAAAAGCTTTTCATGGTGCCTGCAAAAAACAATGGGACTGGGAGGAACTGAGGGACTGGGTGTTTCAGCAAATATATTTGTCGGAATGGTTGAATCACCGCTTTTTATACGTCCATATCTTCAATTCATGACCCGAAGCGAGCTTTTCACCATAATGACAACCGGGATGGCGACAATAGCTGGAACAGTCATGGTTCTTTATGCCAGCATCCTTGGCGACAGCATTCCGGGTGTCATGGGCCATATTCTGACTGCTTCAATAATAAGTGTTCCTGCGGCTGTGACCATTTCTAAAATCATGATTCCCGAAACAGAAAAACTGACTTCTGGAGAGATGATTTCTCCTGAAAAGGCATCAAGCTCCATGGATGCCATAGCAAAGGGAACCATTCAGGGCGTGCAGCTCCTCATAAATATCATCGCCATGCTAGTGGTACTTGTCGCACTTGTACACCTTGTCAATCTGATACTTGGGCTTTTTCCCCAGATCGGGGGAAAGTCCATAACCCTCCAAAGAATTCTGGGGATACTGATGGCCCCAGTCGTCTGGCTTATGGGCGTTCCCTGGCAGGAGGCTCCAACTGCCGGCGCTTTAATGGGAACCAAAACCATTCTCAACGAATTCATTGCTTATCTCGACATGAGCCGCCTGGCTGAAGGGGCATTAAGTCCGCATAGCAAAATTATCATGACTTACGCCATGTGTGGTTTTGCTAATCCCGGAAGTCTTGGCATCATGATCGGAGGTATGGGAACCATGGCACCGGAAAGACGCGATGAAATTGTTGCCCTCGGTTTTAAATCCATCATTGCCGGAACCCTTGCCACCTGCATGACCGGCGCAGTGGTAGGTATTATCGGTGGATAAATCTTATTTTGATAAGATTTCGTTTTTTGCTGGTTTCGGGAAATCCTTCTGAATTAAACTTTTCACTTAATATTAGACATGCCATGAGGCATATGTGCCAAGCCAATCAAGAATAGAGGCTAATAGAGTATTATATCACATCATCGTAAAAAGAATAGATCGGTGTAAAATATTTAAGGACGATGCAGAAAGGAGGAAGTTTTGTAGAACGTTTTGAAAAGATAATGGAGGGCACCGAAACACATCTTTTTCGTTCGCAACCAAATGATTCCCGTAGATCCGAATGTTCGGCTCTGTCAGTTTCAACGTCACCAACGTTCCCATCCGTGTCGACAGGATCGCCGGCAGTCGATGCCCTGTGGGCGATATGCCTCTCGGGAAAGGGGATGGAGTCATTCAGGCGGTTTCCCGCTCCCTCTCCTCTTTTCTCAACTCCCTTCGGAGATATTTTCCAACCTTCGACTTGGGCAGCATGTCCCTGAATTCGATATAGTCAGGGACCTTGTAAGAAGTCATTCGTTTCTTGCACCACCGTCTAAGTTCATAACCGGTGATCCCTTTGGCATCCTCTTTCAGAACGACGAACGCCTTTATTCTTTCGCCCAGTTTCTTGTCGGGAATCCCCACCACACAGGCCGCGATGACAGAGGCGTGGTCTTTTAAAATCGCCTCTATTTCCGATGCCGAAATCCGGTAACCCTTGTGTTTGATCATATCGGCGGTCCGGTCCACAAAATACATAAAACCCTGGTCGTCAAGCCTTACCAGGTCACCGGTCCGGTACCAAAGAGTTCCGTCTAACCGAATAAAACATTCCCGGGTTTCCTCTTCTTTGTTCCAGTACCCTTCGATCATGTCCGGGGAATGGGCCAGAAGTTCTCCTGCTTTTCCTTCCGGAACCTCGGAAAGGTTTTCCGGATCCACTACCATCACCTTCTTTTGAGGAAGAATGGTCCCTATCGTGTCCTCCGGCGATTTTCCCTCCACCGGAACCATGGTGACACCACCGCAAGTTTCCGTAGCACCGTAGCCCTGGTAAATCCGAATACCGAACTTATCTTTCCACCGCCGCATGACTTCAAGGGGAAGCACGTCTCCCCCGGTAAAACAGTAAACAAGCGAGGAAAGGTCGTAGTAATCGATCCGGTCATGATCGAGGATCATGCGGTACAGTGTCGGCACACCGAACAGCGTTTTGGCCTTGTATCGCTGGATATAGAGCATGATGGCGTCCAGGTTTACCGTGGGCATCAGAATGACCGTCGCGCCGGTCAGACAGATGGGCCCCATGCCGAACAGCTGGCCCAGGACATGGAACAGGGGCGCTCCCTGTACAATGACATTTTCATCCGGCTTGACCAGCGGTGAGCATATTTTAAGCTGGGTGTAAAACGAATCGAGATAAAGACCGTGTTTCATTGGAACACCTTTTGGAAATTTGGTTGTTCCGCCGGTATACAGGATTTCAAACGTATCGGTCTCGGTAACCCCGGTGACTTCCTTTTTCAGAGGCTGCGTATTTATGAAACGGGTAAAACGAATGACGTTTTCGCCGTCTATCTTGCCATCGGGAATTCGGTCAAAACCAAACCCGACCAGCTTCTTCCACCAGGGAAGCATATCCGCCAGGTTGGTTACGATTATTTTGTCAAGAATCCCTTTTTCCCTAATTTTTTTGACATATCCGAAGTTGGTGTCCGCGCATAAAATAGCCTTTGCCCCCGAGTCTACGGCAATGTATTCCAGGTCATGCTCAGTATAGATGGGGCTAAGGGGGACGGCAACAGCTCCGATTTTCTGAATCCCAAGCCACGTCACGACCCACTGGGGACAGTTGGGTGTGTAGAGCATTACCTTATCGCCCCGGTTGATACCGAGATCAATAAAGGCCGACGCCACCCGCTCTGAAGCCGTCTGGAGCATGCGGTACGTGTATTTTTCCCCAAGATAAACCAGAGCAGGTTTATCCATGTATCTGGAAGCCGTATCCTTAAAAGTGCTGTAAACCGTTTTACATATCGTCATAATCTACCCCGAAATAGGCCTTCCGGACATCCGGATTTTCATAAAGTTCCTCTCGCCCGCCTTCGAACGCCAGCATACCGTTTTCGACAATATATCCCCTGCTGATAATCGGGATCAGCGGCCTTGCAAACTGTTCGACAACGATGATGGTTACATCCAGTTCCCGGTTGATCTGTTCAATGGCCTCTACCAGTTGCAGTTGAAACAGCGGACTCAACCCTAAAAGAGGTTCGTCCAGAACAAGAAGCGTTGGGGCTGCCATCAATGTCATACCGATGGCCAGCATCTGCTGCTCACCACCGCTCATGAGGCCCGCCCTCTGGCGTTTCCGTTCAGCGAGACGGGGAAAAAGATCGTACACCAGCGACATGCTTTTTTTCCACTCATTCCTGGAATGAAGGTACCCTGCGATTTTAAGATTTTCTTCCACATCGCTTTCCACAAACACCGGATGACGCTCCCGACACAAAACCAGACCTTTTTTTACACGTTCGTCCGGCCACATATCTGTAATCGATTCCCCTTTAAAGTTGATGTCGCCGAAAAGCGATATCCTTGTGCCGTTTCTACGGTCCTCTTTCAATTTTGTGTCGAGAATAAGACCGGAAATTGTATTTGCCAGAGTTGTCTTGCCGGCACTGTTCGGACCGATGACCCCTATAATCTCTCCTTTATGCACTTCAAGGGAAATTTCGTTAACTGCGATGGCATTTTCATAGAACACGGTTAGGTTTTTGACCGACATCATTTTTTTAATTCCACCCCGAGATATGCTTTGGTTACGCGTTCATCTTTCATGATGACCTTGGGGGCACCTTCTGCGATCTTTTGTGCCTGGTCGACCACGATAATTTTATGGGCAATTTTGAAAAGCTCCTTTAGCCGGTGTTCGATCATAATCACCGTTTTTCCATCCTCCACGAGCTTTTCGATTAATGGTGAAATGCTGCTTACCTCCGCCAGGCTCAGACCGGAATACAGTTCGTCGAAGATAATGAACTCGCTTTCCAGAGCGATCACCCTTGCCATTTCCAAACGTTTCAGGTATCCATGGGGCAAAACGCTGGCCGGCTTATACGGAACCGGTGAATCTCTCTCGAATCCGATATCTTCCAGAATGTCGAGGGCAACCGAATCCTTATCCCCGTAATTTGATCCCATTCTCCTGACCTTCGGAGAAGAAAGCGGTATCACGAGATTTTTATAGGCCGGCAGTCGGTAAAACGGCTTGACCATCTGGAACGTTCTGCCGATTCCCAGGTTTGATATCTTCGATGCCTTCAAGCCGGTAATGTCACGCCCCTTGAAAATCACTTTTCCTGCATCCGGTTTGAGAAATCCACTAATCAGATTGACCAGGGTTGTCTTGCCGCAGCCGTTGGGGCCTATGACACCCACCAGGGTTCCCTTCTCGATCTTGAAACTGACATCGGATACCGCCACAACACCGCCAAAATTTTTCTTCAGACCTTCGACTTTGAAATAGTCCACTATTTATCCCCTACCCATCGTTCGATCTGTTCGTACCTTCTTTTCAAATATGGGAATATTCCTTCCGGAAGTCCCACTATAAATATCACGAGTAAAGCGGAGTAAATCACCACCCGGAATGTACCGAAACTTCTCAGGGCTTCGGAAAGCGGTCCGAGAACCATGGCCCCAAGAACCGGTCCTGCCAGCGTCCCCATCCCCCCGACCACACAGGAGGCGATTGGAAATATTGAAAGATCAAGCGCAAATGCGGACATGCCGACATTCATGTAGTAATGGGTCATGAATGCACCGCAAAAGCAGCATATGGCGCTTCCGATATAGATCGCCTGGACTTTAAACCACAGGATATCAAGACCCGACGCCTCTACGGCCCGGTCATTATCCATGAGGGCGACAAAAATAAGACCGTAATCAGAGACAATCATACGGCGCATGGAGAACAGGACGGCCCACACGGAAATCATGCTGACGCCGATACCGATGACAACATTCGGGAAACTGTCCAGCCCGCTTATCCCGGCTGTTCCTCCCAAAATCTTTGTCGCCTCGATGACCCGCATGAGCATCAGCGGGATAATGAGCGTGACCATTGAAAAATACATCCCCTTTAGCCGAAGCGCCGGAAATATCAAAATAGTGGAGATGGCTGCACCGATAATGGTCGCTGTTGGTATGGTCAGATAAATCGGCATGTGAAAATAATAATTCAGCCCACCCGCCGTATATGCCCCGACCGCGAAAAAGAGGGCCTGGCCAAGGGAAACGAGCCCACAGGATGCCAGAAAGTCCCAGCTGATGGCCATCAGAGCCATCATGAACGTGATGGTCAGTACCTTTTTCCAGTAAAGGGGTACAAAAAAGACCAGGGCCAGGACGGCAAGCACCGGCAGTATCCTGGGCAGCAACAGGTAGGCGATTTCTCTTATAGACGATAGACAGAAGATATCGTCCGTATAGGCCTTGATACACCTGTCTATCCTTTCTTTGCGTTTGGCTTCGCTCATATTCTCTCTTCAATCTCCTTGTATTTTCCCAGTAACCCGGAAGGCCGGATCAGCAAAATTCCCAGCATGCACGCCAGGGGAACCACCGCACTCAGTGATGCCGAAATGTACATGGCGGTAAGCACTTCCGCATAACCAAGGATAAAGCTTGCTGCCAGAAGCCCGACGGTACTCTCGAGTCCGCCGATAATGCAGACGGCAAGAGATTTCAAAAGAATGTTATACCCTTCATCCACGGATATGGTTCCCAGGGGCAGAATCAGTATGGCGGCAAAGGCACACAGCATGGCTCCAAGCATCAGGCTGAACATCGAAATCCGGTCCGGGTTAATACCGACCGAAAGAGCGGTGTGGTCATCCTGAGCCACACCCCTGAATGCAAGTCCCAGTTTTGTGTGATGTACGAAAAAATGGAGCGCAGCTAGCAGGAGCAGACCTGCGAAAACAATGATAAGCCGTTGCATTCCGACATAAGTTCCGAATATCTCAACCGAGTCAAGATAAAAAACCGGAAGCCGGTATTGAAACCCCATGATCCCCATGCTTCTGAGAAGCTCGAGAATAATGATACCCACGGCAAATGTGCATATAACCTCGGCCAGTTCCAGGCCCCTGAGCCTGGCAAGAAATACCTTGTAAAGCAAGCCACCGACAACTCCGACGATGATAATCGCCAGGACGGCGGCCACCAGATACGGAAAATGGAGCTTTACAAGGAAAAACCAGGCAAGAATACCACCCAGGATATAAAAGGCGCCATGGGCAAAATTGGCAACCCGGGAAATACCGAAGGTGATACTAAATCCGAGTGCCATAAGGGCGAGGATCATACTGTTAACAAATCCGTATAAAAGCATGTTGCGAGTCCTTGATTTCTTCTTGTTTTCCGGCCGGCAATGCTGCCGGCCGGCGATTCAGAGAATAAATTCAGAAGAATCCGTTGTGTCCATCTGAAGTTTCCCTTCATCCGGCTTTGAGCTACGGATGGTTCCGGGAAAAATGCTCTATTTCACCCACTCGGGTTTGCTGATGGGACCTTCCGAAATGCTGTCAGGAAAAACCGGAACTCTCTTTCCGCCTTTTTTCCATTGATAAACCACCAGAATTGCATTTTCCGCGGGGTTTTCTCCGAACACATACTGATGATCCTTCATGCGGATTCGGCCGATGCTTCCCTGATGATCCGTCTCTTCAAGGGCCTTGATCAAAAGGTCCTTGTCCAGGCTCCCGGCCTTTTCTATCGCTTTTGCCAGGACATATACCGAATCGTAGGCTTCCGACGGCATGTGGCCACTTTGCAGTTCCTTTCCCCATCGTTTTTTATAGGCCTCATAGAAACGGGTGGCGGGTTCATATTTTTTCAGGGGGATGTTGCCTCCCTGGAATATGATGTTGACCACGCCGTTTATGGCATCACCAAAAGTGGTGGTGGTTTCCGAACCCATAAGGGGGGATATAAACCCTACCGGAAGGGCCGGGACACGCATTTCCCGCCACTGGAGTATAAGTATGCCGCTTGAAGACATGTCAAAAATGGGGAGCATTACCTGTGCACCGGATTTTTTCGCCTTGATGAGCGAAGTCGAAAAATCGGTTGCCCCGGTGGGATAAGCATCATGACCGGTGACTTCCCAGTTGTTTTTTTCAAACCATTTTTTCATGCCGTTGCCGATGCCATTGGCCCACAGGACATCCTGGTTGATGATATACACCTTTTTGAACCCATAGTCGGCGGATAATTTCCCCATGACTTTCATCAGGTATCCCACCACGTAACGGGCATCGAGCATCCTAAAGCAGTATTTATATTTTTCCGGATTTCCCTTGTATTTAGAAACAAACTTGGGCGTCATTGCCACATTCAGGCTGACCATCTCGTACTTGGCATACAGATCCATGGCAGCCAGCAGGACTTCGGAACGGAACGGACCGAGCACCACCGCGTGGGGCTTTTTTTCCAAAAAAAGTTTTTCAATCGATAACAGCGCATCTGAAATGGGAACACCCGGTTCTCCCCCCCGGGTATCTATGGCCTCGACCTTGAAAGGCCGCATCTGGTCACCAACCCGCACTCCGCCTTTGGCGTTGATCTCCTCGACGGCCATTCTGATGGCCTTTAGGCCCTCGGCCGCCTCGATCATGTTCAGGGAGCTTGGCACCCCGATAATGACGGGTGCCGACCCCGACAGAGCTTCTGACGGAAACATCAGGCCGATCACGATTGCAACTGAAATGAAAATCTGTAACATGGTTTGACGCATTTGTCCTCCTCCTTTTCTCTGAGATTAATAAGTTCTATTTAGCTTTCGGTCGAAAGTAGATGGCCAGAAATTCAAAGGTTTCCAATGCCGTAACGGAATGGTCGATCTTTCCGTTGAAATATACAAGGTCCCCCCGGCTGAGCTCGTGGCTCACTCCGCCATAGATGAACAGGCATTTCCCACGAATGATGTATGCAAGTTCGTGTCCGTCAGTTTTGTGCCGGTCGATAATTTCTCCAGGTTCCGCGGTTCCCAGGCTGATGGAGATCTGATCGTTGATCATTCCCTGGGGTACCAGAAGCTTTAGCCTCAGTTTTTCGGATTCGACGACCTGTTGATTTTCCGATTTTATGAGGACCAGATCCTTTTGCTCCTCTTCAATAAGGCTGACAATGGATCTCCCGAGGCCCTGGGCGATTTCGGACAAAAGCACCACTGACGGGCTGACCTTTCCGGTTTCCACCCTGAAAATCGTGAGGTAGCTGACGCCGACTTTAGTGGCTAACTGCTCCATGGTCATTCCGTTTTCCTTGCGGATTGAACGGATTTTGTTTCCGAGTTTGATCATTCGTATAGAATTGGCTGTGTTGTAATTACAATTAAGCTACATTTTGCGAAAATATATCTAAAAAGATATATTTGTCAAGAAAATATTTATTAAATGATATAAATTTCCTTTTTTGAGATTAGGGAATGGGGGGGGGGAATGGGCGCCGGGCTGTAGCAGCATATTGAGATAATATAAAAAATGTCGAAACCCCAAAGAATATCAATCACAGGAGTCTTTCTTGTTTTTTCATATAGTCGGTATAATATTTGCGCGTATCCAGCCTTGCTCCATTTAATTGGGAATAATCTGATATGTGGATATATGATAGACCAGATATGCACGCATTCTGAATTTCAGTTAAATCTCAGTGTGAAAATTTCGAAATGAAACGTTTTTCAGTGGTTTCATCCTGTGTGCCCGAAACCTCCCGTATTGCGTTCGGTCTCATCGAGCTTTTCCACAACTTTAAGCCTGGCCTGATACACTCTTTTTATGACCATCTGGGCGACTCTGTCTCCCCGCCTGAATATGTATGGTTTTTTACCAAGGTTGATAACCGCTATTTTGACCTCTCCCCTGTAGTCCGCATCTATAGTACCTGGTGAATTAATAAGCCCGATACCATGCTTTACGGCCAAACCACTTCTAGGACGTATCTGGGCTTCAAATCCTTGGGGAATGGCCATGGCAAAGCCGGTGGGAAGCAAAGCGATTTCTCCGGTTTCAAGGACCACATCATTTTCTAAGGCTGCGCAGATATCCATTCCTGCTGACTGGGGTGTCATATAACGTGGCAAAGGTATATCTGCATCCAGTTTTGGTCTGAGGAGAAGAAATTTAATTAAAGGAGTGGAATCCATGAAATTAAAAGTTTAAGATGTTTTCAAAGGACTCTTTATCGACAGTCGGTCCAAGAAGGGTTAAAGACATATGCTCGGGTTGAAACAGCACTTTTGTCAGTTCGAGGACATCATCTGCTGTAACCAGTTCTACTTTTTCCACAACTGTTTCGAGTGGAATATGTTTGTTAAAATTTATTTCACTCAGGGCCAGGCGGACCATCTGGTTGTCAATACTTTCAGATGCAAGGAAAAGATTTCCTTTAATGTATTCTTTTGCGTCTTTCAGCTCTGATTTATCTATTCTGACTTCTTTTAGCTGATTCATTTCTTTTAAGATCAGCTCTATAGATTCCTTTGCCTTTCCGGGATCTACGCCGGCATAGGCTCCTGCCATGCCGGTATCTATATAAGATGACATGAAAGAATAAACGGAATAGGCCAGACCTCTCTGTTCCCGTAAACTCTGGAACAGTCTTGAACTCATATTACCCCCAAAAACAGCATTTAAAATCGAAAAAGCGAACCTGCGGGGGTCTGTGATAGATATACCTTTTGTTCCCAGGCAGATATGTCCCTGTTCTGAATCCCTGTGGTTCAGATTGACTGCAGAATGTGCAAAAGGAGTAATTCTTTCAGGAAAAGAATTACCGGGTTGGACAGCTTCAAAGTTGGGGCCTATAAGATCAACCGTCTTGTCATGGGAAAGATTTCCTGCAATGGAAATGATAATCCTATCCGGTTGATAGAAACGCTTAAAAAAAATTTTAATGTCATCTGCGGTAAAACCAAGTATGTTTTCTTTGGTTCCAAGAACAGAACGTCCAAGAGGATTGTCGCCCCAAAAAGCGGTATTTGAAAGGACATGGATATATTCTTCAGGACTATCCTCAACCATTCCTATTTCCTGGAATATAACAGGCCGTTCTTTTTCCAGCTCTTTCTCATCAAAAACAGAGTTTAAAAAAATATCGGAAAGAATATCAACTACGGTTTCGATGTGACTATCCATGACTCTTGCATGGTAACACGTATTTTCATAGCCGGTAAAGGCATTAGTATTGCATCCCAGCGCATCGAACTGCTTGGCAATCTGAAAAACCGTCCGTTTTTGTGTTCCTTTAAAAATCATGTGTTCGATTAAATGGGAAAGTCCGTTTTCCTTTTCAGATTCATCCCTGGCACCAACATCTACCCATACGCCCATTGAAACGCTGCGGGCATGGGGCATCTTTTTTGTCAGGATTCGAACACCGTTTTTTAAAGTTGTTTTATTTACGGTTTTTTTCATTCTTCTATTCAACTGTAATATTTTAATATTGTTCAAAAAAGAGCATTCAGATGATCCGGTTTAAAGGCGGGTCCTGTTTGAATAAACGCCGGATGGCTAAGTAAAAAGGTTCATATACCCCCGCTAAAAATCAGCGGGATAAAAAGGCGTAGTGGTTTTTCAGGTACGAGGCAATACATGTAGTATGCCGAGTGCCTGAAAAACCGCTACAACGCAGTAGATGGGACTTTTTACGACGCCATCACTTTTCCTCTTCAAGGGCAGCTTTAAGGCTCAGTCGAATCTTTCCATCCCGGTTGACTTCCAGAACTTTGACTTTTATTTTATCTCCTTCTTTTACAATATCAGTCACTTTTGCTACACGATGATCGGCAAGCTGGGATATATGAACAAGTCCGTCCGTGCCGGGCATTATCTGCACAAAAGCACCAAAGTCCATGATCTTGACAACGGTCCCTTCGTAAATTCGTCCAACCTCGGGTACTGCAATGATTTCATTTATCATCTCTTTTGCGGCATCTCCATCTTCTTTTGAGACAGCGGCAATTTTTACAAGACCTGAATCATCTACTTCAACCCTCGTATTTGTTTCACTTTGAATTAAACGGATGGTTTTTCCACCGGGTCCTATAACTTCACGGATTTTATCAGGGATAACATTAATGGTAATTATTGTTGGTGCGTGAGGTGAAATTTTTTCGCGGGGCTCCTTTAAAGCTTCAAGCATCCTGTCGAGAATAAACAGTCTGCCGACACGAGCCTGCTCCAAAGCTTTTTCCATTATTTCCTTTGAGAGTTCGAGAATTTTAATATCCATCTGAAGTGCGGTTATACCGTCTTTTGTCCCGGCAACCTTAAAATCCATATCACCGGTATGATCTTCATCTCCTAAAATATCGGAAAGGATAACCACATTGTCTTCATCTTTAACAAGGCCCATGGCAATGCCTGCAACAGGAGCCTTGATAGGAACACCTCCATCCATAAGTGCCAGTATGCCTGAGCATACAGTGCCCATGGATGAAGAACCGTTGGACTCTAAAACCTCAGAGACTATACGGATTGTGTAGTCAAATTCTTCTTTTGATGGCAGTACTTTTTCAATGGCCCTTGTAGACAGTCCGCCATGGCCTATATCCCTGCGGCTGGGACCGCCAATTCTTTTAACTTCTCCGACCGAAAAAGGCGGAAAATTGTAGTGAAGCATAAATGGCCTTAATTCTTCACCGCTCAATGTTTCCACTCGCTGCTCATCCCGGCCTGAACCAAGAGTGAGCACGCCCAGCACCTGCGTTTCTCCCCGCGTAAAAAGAGCGCTTCCGTGAGGTCGAGGCAAAATACCTGCTTCACATGTAATCGGTCTTATTTCATCGAACTTTCTGTTATCGATACGGCGTCCTTCCTTTAAGATAAGATCACGGCAAATATTTTTCTGTATATCATTAAGGGTTTCGTATACTTCCTTCCGCCTATCTGCATACTCCTCTCCAAGATTTTCAAAAATATCCGCTTTAGCCGCACGAAGAGTAGCTGAACGTGTAATTTTATCCGGAATCAAAACAGCTTCACGTATGGGAGTCAGGGCTTTGGTTTTAATTATGTCTGCAAGAGCTTGATCTTTTTCCGGGAGCGCAAAGGGTCGTTTTGGTTTTCCGGCAGCCTCTTTTAGTTTTTCCTGAAGCTCAATGACAGGCTGTATTGCGTTGTGACCGAACAAAATGGCTTCAAGCATATCGGATTCATTGATAATATTGCCGCCTCCTTCAACCATGACAACCCCTGTTTTGGAACCGGCAACAATGATGTTAATATCGGAACTTTCACAATCCTCGATTGCCGGATTTATAACCAGGGTACCATCGATACGGCCAACCCGGGCACAGGCGATGGGTCCTGCAAACGGAATATCCGATATCTCGAGTGCTGCGGATGCACCAATCATTGCAAGTATATCCGGATCATTTTCCTGGTCCATTGAAAGCACTGTCGCAATCACTTGGGTTTCATAACGATATCCTTTGGGAAACAGGGGACGGATAGGACGGTCGATCAAGCGGGCAGTGAGGGTTTCCTTTTCACTGGGGCGTCCTATTTCACGCCTGAAATAATTACCGGGTATCCTGCCTGCTGCATAAATCTTTTCCATGTATTCAACTGTAAGGGGAAGAAAATCCATCGGCCGTTCATCATAAGCAGATACAACTGAAACAAGCACAATTGTTTCTCCATATTGGACCGTAACCGAACCGGAAGCCTGTTTTGCAACCTTGCCCGTTTGGATACTAAGGGTTTTTCCCCCGAAATCTGTTTTAAATAAATTTTCCATTTTTTCTCCTAAAAATAAAGCGACTCTAAAAGCATGACTGCGCAAAAAGCCGCTTTATTTTACGCTTGCTTGTCAGCAATCCTGCTGCAATATAATTTGTACTTTTTTGGCATCAACTATTGGTGGCTACACGATGCAAAAGACACAAGGAATTATCTTTTCAGACCAAGTGTTTCGATTATTGTCCGGTAACGGTTGACATCCTTGAATTTCACATAATTTAAAAGTCTACGGCGCCTTCCAACCAGCATAAGCAAACCTCTTCTGGAATGATGGTCTTTTTTATGAATTTTCAGATGCTCAGTAAGATAGGAGATACGGTTTGTCAAAAGTCCTATCTGGACTTCCGGTGAGCCTGTATCTTCTTCGTGCAGCCTAAATTTTTCAATCAGCTTTTTTTTACTTTCTGTTGTAAATACCACTTTTTCTTTGCCTCCTGTTATTGAGATAAATTTATATGCTATTTATGGAAAACACAACTATATTTAAAGCTGTTTTTCACTTTATCAAAAGTTAATACAGCAATAAGTTTGTTTTTACTGTTAAGAACCTTGAATAAACCATTCTGATGGTCGGCCTGATCGCCGGACTGACTTTTCACTAAATCAGGAAAAACATCCTTTTGGGTAATGATACTGCCATGAAATATTTTTTGGGTCAAATCATCATTTGCAATAAAGGTATTCATATCCTTCAATGCGTCCGCCATATTTACCAGGCGCCGGGAAAGCTTCCCGCATTTTGCGAGTTCTTCCAACTCAGAAACCGTTAAAGCATCTCTGATTGAAAATTGACTGCTTTCTGTTCGCCTCAGTTCTTTAAGATAACCGCCACAGCCAAGAGCTGTTCCTATGTTCGAACAAAGAGCCCTTACATAGGTTCCTGAAGAGCAAAGCACCTCAAATCGTACAAAAGGCAGGTTTATGTCAAGTATGTCGATGTATGAAATAAAGACACTTCTTGCCGGCTTTTGAACTGGTTTGCCTTTTCTGGCCAATTTGTAAAGAGGAACACCTTTATGTTTCAAGGCTGAAAAAACCGGCGGAAGCTGCTCAATTTTTCCTTCAAACCTTTTAAATACAGACCGAATCAAATTTTCGGAAAAGTTAATCTTATTGCATTTTGATATAATAATTCCTGTTGAATCCTGTGTGTCAGTTTCAACGCCGAGATGAACAAGTGCTGTGTACTTCTTTTTGCCTTGCAAAAAAAACTTTGCAAGTTTGGTAGCATCATTGATACAGCAAACTAATACACCTGTTGCAAAAGGGTCCAGCGTCCCGGTATGCCCGACTTTTTTAGCCGACAGAGCTTTTTTTACAATAGCAACTACTTTGGCGGATGAAATGCCGGCAGGCTTATCAACAACCAACACTCCGCTTAAGTTCTTCTGGTTCATTGAAGCAGGATCCATGATACCGGATAATATGTTCATACCTGAATCTTGCATAAAAAAAGCAATTTAGATTTATATTTTTTCTGCCAAATTTGCAATACCAGATTTTATTTCAGCCAGAACTGATTGTGCTTCGAATCCTGCTGCGGTTGCATGTCCACCTCCACCAAAAAAAGCGGCAAAAGCAGCAACATCCACAGTTCCATCAGAGCGCAGGCTGACGTGAAATTGGCCGGAACCTTTTAAATTGTGGCTGCCGTTTTGTTTCTCATGAATAAGCGCTGCTATCTTTACATCCTCTATTCGTCTGGCGTAATTTATAAGGCCATCAATATCTTCAGTCCGTGTGCCTGTTTTGCTGAGCATTTCCTGGGTAACTGTCATTATCGACAGTTTTCCATTATGGAAAATTTCAATTGAATCAAGAGCCAGATTCAAAAGTTTAATGCGGCCAATAGAGTACCTGCCATATACATGCTGGGCAACATCAGAAGGGTCAACTCCCTTTTCAACCATTTCTTGGCATATTGCAAAAGCAGCCTGGTTTGTATTTGAAAAACGAAATGAACCCGTGTCGGTTAATATTCCCGTGTATATCGAGGTTGCAATGGTCTTATCAATTGCAACACCCATCTTTTTTATCAGCCTGTAAATAATTTCCGCAGTAGAGCTGGCGGATGTGTCGATCAGCTGAAAACTACCAAATTGGCTATTGGAAATATGGTGGTCAATATTGATAATTGTAGGTATATCATTTACCATTGAAGCGGCCGTGCCGATCCGCTGCAAATTACTGCAATCAAGAATAATGGCGGTATCAAAGTCATTAGCGTTGTTAATGCTATTTTCGATCATTTCAACACGAGGCAGAAAACGATATACAACAGGAATCGAGCTTTCGTTGTATAAAGTTATTTTTTTATCTATTGCGGCGAGCAAAAGGCCCATAGCTATTGTGGAACCTACTGCATCGCCGTCCGGATTTGTATGTGATGCCAGCAAAACATGATTACTGCTTAACAGTTGATTTATTATCCGGTCCATTATCTTTTTCAATTGACTTTAGAATCTTGTTTATGTGATCTCCGTAATCGAAAGAGTCGTCATAAAAAAATTTAAGTTCAGGCATATAACGCAGCCCAAGTTTACCGGCAAGAGATCTTTTCACAAATCCCCGTGCACTTTTAAATCCCCGTGTAACCTCTTCGACACTTTTTTCTCCACCTGATGTGGCAAAGTAAATTCGAGCAACTCTTAAATCCCGTGACATTTGGACATTCGTAATGGTTGTCATTTTAAGACGAGGATCTTTTATCCCTTTTTGGAGTATCTCCGACAAAACTTGCTGTATCAGGCCGCTCACTCTGTCAGAACGCGCAAAAGTTTTCATAATTTGACTTTCAGGAACTATTTATATTGATTATCTCCATTTCAGTATCAATGATTTCGGCAAGCCCCAGCTCATCAGCCATATTAAAAATCTTGTCTATTTTTGAGTTCACCAATTTCCTGTTGTTTCCAACCATAGAAAAACCAATCTGAGATTTTTGATAAATATCATTAAAACCTATTTCAGCTACGGAAGCGTTAAACTTATTTTGCAACCGGCTGATGATAGATTTTATAATCTTTCTTTTGCCTTTCAGGGAACGACAGTCATGCAGCCTGAATGTAATGATTCCGATACCAACTATCATTGCACAAGCACCATGTTTTTTGCTATAATTCGGGCTTAATTTCTTCCAAATAATAGCATTCTATTACGTCACCAACCTTGATATCGTTGTAGTTTTCAATTCCTATTCCACATTCATAACCGCTCTGAACTTCTTTAACGTCATCTTTAAAACGCCTGAGAGAAGAATTCTTTCCTTCATACATTACAACCCCGTCCCGAACAAGGCGCATAAGTTGCCCTCGTTCGATCTTTCCATCGGTCACATGACAGCCCGCAATGGAACCGATTTTGGGAACATGGAATACTTCACGAACCTCGGCCAGGCCAAGATTCTTCTCTTCAAAAGTAGATGACATCATACCAACAATGGCACCCTTGACATCGTTAATAACATCATAAATAATGTTATAAAAACGTATATCGACATTTTCTTCGCCGGCAAAGGCTTTAACCTTCGGACTTGGCCGAACGTTAAAGCCAATAATTATCGCATCAGAAACTGCTGCCAGAGAAATATCTGATTCAGAAATAGTGCCTGTAGCAGAATGGATTATGCTTATTTTGACTTCTTCATTGGAAAGTTTTGTTAAAGAATCAGCGATAGCTTCAATGGAACCATGAACATCCGCTTTGATTATTATATTCAGATCTTTTAGTTCGCCTTCCTGAATCTTCTCATAAAGCTTTTCAAGACTTAATCGACTTGTTTTAGCAAGTTCTTTAGAGCGCTGTCGCTGTACCCGGTGAATGCTGACCTGTTTGGCACTCTTTTCATCTGAAATGGCAATTAATTCATCTCCGGCCATCGGCACTCCGGAAAGCCCTATAACTTCAACAGGTATGGAAGGACCAGCTGATTTTACCTGCCCTCCCTTGTCATTTAACATGGCACGAACTTTTCCATAATGTATTCCACACACAACAGGTTCTCCGGCATGAAGGGTCCCGTTCTGTATGAGCACTGTGGCAACTGCGCCTCTGCCTGGATCTATCTTTGACTCAACGACATAACCTTTAGCCAGTTTTTCCGGATTGGCCTTTAATTCAAGAACTTCGGATTGTAAAAGTATCACTTCCAGCAATTCATCGATGCCGGTGTTTTGTTTTGCGGAAACCCTGGTAAAAATGGTGTCGCCTCCCCAATCTTCGGAAGTAAGTCCTTCTTCTGAAAGCTCGCGATAGACTTTCTCCGTATCAGCATTCGCCTTATCGATCTTATTTACTGCCACAATAATTGGGACTCCCGCAGCTTTGGAGTGATTAATCGCTTCAATGGTTTGCGGCATAACCCCGTCATCTGCAGCAACAACCAGGACTACTATATCCGTCATTTCAGCGCCCCTTGCCCGCATGGCAGTAAAAGCTTCGTGTCCAGGAGTATCTAAGAAGACTATCCGACCATTATCAGTTTTGACATTATAAGCACCAATATGTTGTGTAATCCCCCCTGCTTCGATATCGGTGACCCTGGTTTTACGTATTACATCCAGAAGAGATGTTTTGCCATGATCAACATGACCCATGATCGTAACTACCGGTGACCTTTCTACCAGCTTACCGAGATCATCCTCTTCCACCTTTAAAACAATTTCTTCTTCAAAAGTAGCGCGTTCAACTTCATAGTCAAACTCTGCGGCAACAAGAACGGCCGTATCGAAATCTATGGTTTGATTTACAGTTGCCATGACGCCCATTGTCATCATAGCCTTAATCATTTCACCGGCCTTAATTCCCATACGTTTTGCCAGATCTGAAAGAACAATGGCTTCATCGATTTTTATTCTTCGCTTAATAGCTTTTGCTGTAGTTATCTGGGTTTTTTGTCCTGTTCCTACAAGTCTTCCTTTTCCTGTTTTTCGGTCTTTTCGACCACGGCGTCTTTTGGAATATAGATCTTTAGCTTCAACAACAGCTTTTTTTCTAAAAGAGATCTTCTTTTCGAAAAATTTTCGATCTCCATCTTTTTCGCCAGGCTTTTTCTTTCGTTTCTTTCCTTTTACTTCCTTTGGAGGCAAACCTATTTTAAGAGGTATTACTTTGGGAGCGGGTTTGCCGGGTTTAGGCGATTTTTTAACTTTTGTTTCAGGTTTTTTATCTTTTGCTTTTAACTTTCGTGGTGTTTTTTCAACAGGGGATGTTGGCAATTTAATTATTTTTGCCGCAAATTCTTTCTTAATTTTTTTCTTTTTTGTTGTAACTGCCTTTAAAGTGGACAGTTTTTCAACCTTTGCTTTGACATCTTTCTTAGCCAAAACTTCATCAGCAACTTTTTTCTCAATCTTTTTGTCTTCGGGACTTACCTTTGGGGTTTCGCCTTCTTCAGGTGTTTTATCAGCAGGAGTTTTGGCTTTAGGCAATACTTCTTCGTCCGGCTGAACTGACGGTTCTATGGCTGCCTTTTGGGGAGCAGGTCTTTTGCGTCGCCTGATAACAGTGGGTTTAATTCGTACTTCTTCAATAGCTTCAGGTTTTTTACTGAAAAGCTCAGATTGAATCATGGCTACAGTTTCATCATCCAGAACGCTCATATGGCTCTTCACACTGATATCCATCTCCTTTATCTTTTCGAGAAGAACAGTGTTTGTCATGTTGAATTCTCTGGCAAGTTCATATATTCTGGTCTTTGCCATCCATCCCCCTATTATCTTAGAACTCACTTGAAATATAGCTTTAAGGTTCACACAGGTAAGCGTAAACTCCGAAAATAAATCCGCAATTTTAAGTGTTGAGGCGCTTAAAATGTGAAATTATTTTTATGCGAGCCCTTAGCCAGGCAAAAGCCGACAACAAATTATCGATATGATGTCGCTCAACGCCTATGTTTCATTATTATCAGGTTTATCTTCAGTTGCATCTTCTGCTTCATCTTCGACTACATCTTCTGCTTCATCTTTGATTACATTTTCTGCTTCATCTTCTGCTTCATCTTTGATTACATTTTCTGCTTCATCTTCGACTACATCTTCTGTTTCATCTTCGGTTACATCTTCTGACTCATCTTCGGTTACATCTTCTGACTCATCTTTTTCGGCAGCTGTATTAACAAGATGAGTTGCCGCGGCTATTAATTTTTCGGCCTTTCCTTCACCAATCCCCCTGATTTGGGTCAAATCTTCTACACTAACATTGCTGATTTCTTCAGCAGAAAAGAGACCTTTTTCATACAGTGCGTCAGCCATGCTAACGCCTATTCCCGGCAAAGCAACAAGAGACTCATAACCGCTTTTCATGGCTTCGCTGTAAAGTGTTTCGCTCTTAACATCAAGGTGCCATCCTGCCAACTTGGAAGCCAATCGTACATTCTGTCCCTTTTTCCCGATCGCTATTGACAGAAATTCATCAGGAACAATTACTTCCATTGAACGATTATCTTCATCAATAATAACTCTTGATATTTCAGCAGGAGCCAGGGCATTACACACAAATTTGGCTGGATCAACATGCCAGGATATGATATCTATTTTTTCACCTTTGAGTTCCTGAACAACGTTTTGGACACGGCTGCCCTTCATGCCGACGCATGCTCCTACAGGATCGACATCTGAACTGGTGGATGCTACGGCAAACTTTGCCCGAACACCTGGTTCGCGTACAGCTCCCATGATGCTTACAATGCCTTCGTTGATTTCAGGAACTTCTGTTTTGAAAAGATTAATGAGAAAGTTTGGGTGAGTTCTTGAAAGGACAATCTGTGGACCTCGTGTATCCTGTAAAACGTCCAGTATATATGCCCTTATGCGATCACCTCGTCTGTAGCTTTCTCTTGGAACCTGTTCTCGTGCCGGAACAATACCCTCCGTTTGCCCAATATTAACAATAATGTCACCACGATCAATGCGCTGGACAATTCCATTTAAAATTTCGCCCTTTCGAGTTATAAAGCTTGAATAGATTGCAACTTTTTCCGCATCCTTAATTTTCTGGATAATAACCTGTTTGGCTGATTGTGCAGCTATTCGACCAAAAGTGCTTGTATCCATTTTTGTTCCGAGGCTGTCACCAATTTCACACTCAGCATCAAGTTTTCGTCCCTCTTCAAGGCCAATCTGGAGGTCAGGTTCGGTTATTTCTTCTGCTACTTCTTTAAACTGGAAAACTTCTATTTCACCGACCTCTTCATTATACTGTACTTCAATATCAATTTGATTTCCGTATTTTTTCCTGGCAGCAGATTTTAAAGCTTCTTCAAGCGCCTGTATCAGGATATCACGATCAATACCTTTATCTCGACTAACTTGATCAACAACATGTTTTATATCTGTTATAAACATCGATTTTCTCCGTAATTTACAAGCCGCGCTCTTGTGATTTCCCTAAATGGAATGGCGACATTCTTGTTATCAACCATAAGTTTTACTGTTTCATCTGATATGCCAAGCAGAACTCCCTTGAAATTTTTTTGCCCGTCAAAAGGTCGACATGTCCTGATCCTGGCAACGCTTCCCTTGAATCTGTCGAAGTCATTTTTTTTCCATAGAGGACGATCAGGTCCGGGAGATGAAACTTCCAGCCTGTATGCCCCGGCGCCTTCAAGATTTACATCCAGAATGTCGCCTAACTGCCGACTGATATAAATGCAATCATCAATAGTCACACCTTCTGGTTTTTCTATATAAAGCCTGAGTATCATTCCGCCTGCTTCCGGCTGATACTCAACATAAACAAGTTCGACCCCCTCACTTTCGCATAATGGTTCAGCCAGATCTTTTACACTGGCTGCTATTTTAATCCTGCTTTCCACAGAAAAAGAGCTTTCCCGGAAAGCAGGTTTTTTAGTTTTCTTTTTTTTAAATTTCTTCACCAGCCTTTTCTCTTGCCCCAAAAATAAAAAAACGGGCTGTCGCCCGTTCCTTTCATTCAGGTATATCTTTTGCAATGGAGCTATAAGATTTAACTGTTCATGTTATTACCCATAGAAAAAAATTAACTCCAAACCAAACATAAGTAAAAGCTCTACCAATATACCAGCCCGTATAAATGAAAAGGCGGACTTCTATAGACCCCTGCAGATAAGCGCAGACTTCGAAACGGTACTCTTCAACGGTCTCTTCTCATGGAGCGGGCAACGAGATTCGAACTCGCGACACCAAGCTTGGGAAGCTTGTACTCTACCATCTGAGCTATGCCCGCTTACCAAAGTTGAATAACTATGACAAAAAATATACCTTGTCAATGTTTTTCAGAAATAAATCCGAATATTACTTATTTTTTCAGTTACCCAGCATGCTACGGAGGCTTTCAAGCTCCAAGCGTATTTTCTTTAATGTGTCGGTGGACGAAGGACTTTTTTTAACAGGCACGTTAGTCTTTAGATGCTGTATGGCTCCTTTGATGGTAAATTTTTTTTCGTGCAGAAGGCTTTTAATTGTCAGAACCATCTCGACGTCATTTTTCCTGTATAATCTTTGGCCTGATGATGTGCGCTTCGGCTTTATCTTTGTGAATTGAGTTTCCCAGAACCTCAGTACGTATGTCGGAAGCCCTGTTATGGCGCTTACTTCTCCGATTTTGAAGTATAATTTATCGGGTATTTGGGGCCTGGGTTGATGTTCCATCTGCATGCTCACGTAAAACCGGCAATTAAGTTATTTATACAGGCAGCCCTGCATCAAATTCTTTAATAAGTCTGTCTGTAATTGCTTTATGTATATTACCGACATCCTCATCTTCAAGTGTTTTTTTATTTGATCTGTAGGTGACTCTAATGGAGATGCTTTTTTTGCCTGGTGGGATCGGATCGCCGGTAAAAACATCAAAAAGATACATGCTTTCAACCAGTTGTTCTCGAACGCTTTGAATGCATTCGAGTATTGCCCCCGATTCCGTATTTTGATTAACGATAACGGTGATATCCCTGGGGACAGCCGGAAATTTCGGAATCGGTTTTGACTGCCGGGTTTCAGGCAAAAGCTCAATAAGACTGTCTATGCTAAGTTCAAAAATATATACTGCCTGTTTCAGGTTAAAATTACCAAGAACGAGAGGATCAAGCTTTCCCACCAGCCCTAAATGCTCCTTGTCCGAGAAAATCCCTGCCGAATATCCTGGTTTTGTATAAACACATAAATCATCCGCCAAACCGGAGAATCGGATGGAATTGATATTCAGGCCTTTTAACAGCCCTTCAACCGCCCCTTTTATGTCAAAAAAATCACAGGGTGTTTCTTTTGCATACCACGAAGCATCAAGCCGTGCACCTGTCCAGAGGCCTGCCAGCATTTCTGTTTCTTCCGGCAGGCTGTCCCCGTCCCTTTTAATATATATTTTCCCCATTTCAAACAGCTTGAGATTCTTTTGCTGCTTTGAAATGTTGCGATATACGGTTTCCAGAAGACCTGGGACTAATGATGTTCTCATAACCGCTTGATCTTCAGTAATGGGGTTTAAAATATTAACCGTGTTTCTTCTATAATCGTCGGATGGCAGATTAAGACGGTCACAGGACAGGCTGTTTATAAAACTATAATTGATTGTTTCGCAAAAACCGAATCCGGTCATCAGGTGCAAGATACGGCTTCGGGTATCAAGCCGTTTCATCGGTTTTCGGGCCTTGGCAGGTATACTCGGGAAGGTGGTCGGAATGTTGTTATACCCCGAAAGGCGTGCCACCTCTTCCATGAGGTCTTCCGGCCGTTCAATGTCAACCCGGAAAGAAGGCGGATCCACCTTCAAAGTGTCTGCGTCGATTTTTTTAACTGAGAGTTCAATGGATTCCAGCAGTTCCTTGATATCATCTCTGCTTAGCTGGGTACCAAGGACCCGGTTGGTTTTCTTTATTTTCAGGTTGATTGTTTTTGGCGGAATTTTTTTGGGATATTCATCAATTATTCCTTCAATTAATTTGCCGCCGCCGATTTCGGCCATTAGCCGGGCAGCTCTGTTCAGCGCAGGAACAATCCCCTCCGGGTCGACACCGCGTTCAAAACGATGGGAAGCTTCCGTGTTAAGCCCCAGTTTTTTTGACGTTTTTCTGATGCTGACAGGATCAAAATACGCACTTTCAATAAGGACTTTTGTGGTGGTGTCTTCAATTTCTGAATTGAGTCCGCCCATGACTCCGCCGACAGCAACCGGTTTTTCGCCATCACAGATCATAAGCATATCCGAAGTCAGCTTCCGTTCATTCATATCAAGTGTTGTAAACGATTCACCTTCATTTGCCCGGCGGACAACTATTCTGTTTTCAGCCAGACGATTATAGTCAAAAGCATGAAGGGGTTGGCCGGTTTCCATTAAGACAAAATTGGTAATATCTACAATGTTGTTTATCGGTTTCATGCCCACAGATATCAGGCGATCGGCAAGCCAGAAAGGAGAGGGACCGACAGTAATATCTGTAAGCAGTCTGGCGGCATATCGCGGACAGTGATCCGGGGCCTTAATTGTAACGGAGGCGAACCCGGTAATATCATCTGTTGGGTCAGAAAGATTCATATCCGGGTAGTTAATCTTTGTTTTTTGAATACCGCAAATTTCCCGTGCAATTCCGATCATACTGAGACAATCGGGTCTGTTGGGAGTCAGGTCAACTTCAATCATCGCGTCCGAAAGTTTAAGCGCTTTGGACAATTTTTCTCCAACAGATAAAGAGGGGCTTAAGACCATTATTCCGCTTTTGTCTTTTCCCAGTTCCAACTCGGCTTCACTGCAAATCATACCTTCGGATTCTACCTTGCGGATGATGCTTTTTTCAAGGGTAAATCCGTTGGGAAAGACGGTTCCCGGCAGGGCAACAGGCGCAAGTATATCATTTACGACATTGGGAGCACCGCAAACAACCGCAAGTGTTTGATGACCCACGTCCACCTTTACGAGTTTTAATTTATCCGCATTCGGGTGAGGTTCAATTTCAACAATCCGGCCGACAACCACGTTGTCCAGGTAGCCAAACCGGTCGGTGACCGCCTCAACTTCCAGCCCTGCCATGGTAAGGGCATTGGCAAGGGAATGCACATCCATGTTAATGGGCGTATAATCGTTTAACCAGCTTATACTTGCTTTCATCCTAAAACTGCCTTAAGAACCGCAAATCATTATCAAAATATTTTCTAATGTCGTCTATACCGTATTTCAGCATTGCAATACGATCTATACCCATTCCGAATGCAAACCCGGTAAAACGGGAGCTATCGTATCCGACATTTTCAAAAAGCGCAGGATGAACCATTCCGGCGCCAAGCACTTCGAGCCACCCTGTGTGAGAACAAACCCTGCACCCTTTTCCCCTGCACATGACACATAAAATATCTACCTCAGCGCTCGGTTCCGTAAAAGGGAAAAAACTGGGACGGAATCTGAGGCTGATCCGATCGTCAAACATCCGGTGAACAAAGGTGGTAAGTGTTCCTTTTAAATCGCCAAAAGATATGTTTTGATCTACCAGAAGACCCTCAACCTGATGAAACATGGGAGTGTGCGTCAGGTCGGAATCGCACCGGTAAACCCTACCCGGAGCAATAATTCTCACCGGAGGAGTCTGTTTTTCCATTGTTCTGATTTGTACGGGAGAGGTATGCGTTCTAAGAACGACATTTTCTGAAATATAAAACGTATCCTGCATATCCCTTGCCGGATGATTCTTTGGAATATTCAGGGCTTCAAAATTATAATAATCTGCTTCAACTTCCGGCCCTTCAACAATATCAAATCCCAGATTAGTAAAAATATCACATATCAGCCTGGTGATCTGCGTGATGGGATGCATAGAGCCCGCAAAAGGAGTTCTCCCGGGAAGAGAGACGTCAATATAGTCGTTTGTATCAACAGCGGTCATTTCCAGGCGGCTTAAAGCATCTTTGAATAGTTTATCCAGAGCTTTCTTTGTCTCGTTGGCCTTTTTCCCTGCTTCAGGTCTCTCTTCAGGCGGGAGCTTTGATATATTTCTTAGAAAGGAAGTAATGACCCCTTTTCGACCCAGATATCGGACTGAAAGCGCTTGAACGGCTTCAGCCTCCGAAGCGGCTGCAAGCTCACTTAAAGCTTCCTGATGAATTTGTTCTATTGTTTTTTCCACTTTTTTTCTAACAAATAACCCGAGTCGGAACCAGTAATTTTTTGATCAGGGCGATCAGCTATAGTCTGCTATGCTGGTTGCCCTGATCGCGCGCAGATTCGGTGCCTGTGAACGCTTACTCGAAGTGCTATGCCTGCTGTGATGCCAGGCTGGCTATTTTTGAAAACCCGGAAGGGTCGGACACGGCCAGTTCGGCAAGAACTTTGCGGTCGAGCCTGACGTCGGCGAGCTTTAACCCGTGTATAAATTTGCTGTAAGACAAATTATTCATACGTGCTGCAGCATTAATTCGAGCGATCCAGAGCCTTCGAAAATCTCGCTTGCGCGCTCTGCGGTCTCTATATGCATACATAAGTGCCTTATCTACAGCATCTGCGGCGGTACGGAATAATTTACTACGCCCCCCGCGAAACCCTTTAGCCAATTTTAAAACCTTTTTCCGGCGTTTTCTTGCTTTAAAACCTCTTTTTACACGCATTATGTTTCTCCTTATCCCGTCTAAAATGGATAAAATACTTAGGCTAACCTTTGATGGTCTCGTAAAAAATCAAAAATCCACTTTTTGCAAACCGTTTTAAGTTATAGGAATTAAGTTTTAAGTCTTTGTTAAAACAGACAATATCATTAACCTAAAACCTAAAACTTAACACCTAAAACCTGATGAATTCGACTTTTAGGAATTCATCAACCATTCGGGAGCAGCAGTTTCACTTCTCTTTTATTAGATTTGTCTACAATCTGACGTTGCCGTAAAGACCGTTTTCGTTTGGTGGTCTTTTTGGTTAATATATGACTTCCATGGGACTTTGAAAAAACAAATTTACCGGTCCCTGTTTTTTTAAAACGTTTTGCCGCTGCTCGATTTGTCTTAATTTTCGGCATGTTATCTCCTTTGTAAAAAACCTCTATAAAAAACAGATGGCGCGAGCAAACATAGTCTATACGCCCACGCCACTTTTTATTTATTCTTTTGAAAAAACATGAAGATGGCTTAAATAATGACTCTTATAGAGATCTTTGAAAAATGGTAATTTATGTTCGAGTTCAAGGAAGACGAAAATTTCAACCACAGGAATATATGGAATATTTCGAGGATTGAAATTTGAGCCTGACGCAGAAATCGAGCATAAAGTGCCGTTTCGAAGTCTGCGCTTATCTGCAAAGGTCTCTTATAATAAGCACTATTTTGGTGCCAGAACCATAACCAAAGTCCGCCCCTCAAATTTAGGGCTTAGCTCAACTACAGCAATATCTTCTGTTTTTTCGACGATTTGATCAAGAACTTTCCTGCCCAGCCCAGAAAGCGTTATTTCACGGCCTCTGAAAACAACGGTTACCTTTACCTTGTCTTTTTTTTCGATAAATTTTTTAATGTGGCCAATTTTAACCATAAGATCATGTTCGCCGGTTTTTGGGCGTACTTTTATTTCCTTGAGTTGAAATATAGTCTGTTTCTTTTTTGCTTCCTGTTTCTTTTTGGTCTGTTCATATTTGTACCGGCCATAATCCATTATCTTGCAAACAGGAGGATCTGCATTCGGTGAAATTTCAACTAGGTCAAGGCCGTGGTCAGCAGCGGTTGCAAGAGCCCTGTATGTCGGTATAACTCCGAGTTGATTACCTTCGGGATCAATTACTCTTACCTCCTTTGCTCTGATGTTTTGATTTGTTTTTATCCTGTTTGAAATAGCTGCTCTATTTGTTCTTCTGTGTATAGCTATACTTTTACCTCCTTTTGTAAATATGTTAGCTGGTTTTGTTTGGAACAGGTTTTAAGCAATTCCCTAACCAATTTGGATAGTGGCATATATATAACAAGAATAAGAAAAGCAAGAAAAAAAAGCAAGAAAAAAATTGTCTGAAGACAATCGCTGATGAACTCGTAAAAAGTATCACCGATGGCTGAGGGTATATGTTTCTAAAAGGCTGTCTTGCAAATAATTAGTTTCAGGATTTGAAAAATAGGTCTTAAAAAGTTTTAAGCTCTCGTTTCGCAATATGTTCGGGATTAATGATATACGGGTATTTCTATACAAAGGGGTAAGTATCGACAGGTCACAGCATGTCCCACCCCCCATTACATCTTCATAGGCATAAACGATTTCGCCGATGCCGCTTATGATAAGAGCGCCATAGCACATAAGGCATGGTTCCAGGTTGCAGAAAACCGACACTTTGCTTTTTTCAACATCTTTTTTATGGGCAAGTTTCCGCAATGCGATTATTTCAGCATGATCTGTTTCGTTAATAATAGTTCCTTTTGAATGAATTCGTGAACTTGTAACCAACACCTTGTTTTGATACACCATCACACATCCCACAGGAAATTCGCCCTTTGATAACGCTTTTTCCGCCAGTTTTAGAGCTTTCTCCATGAAATATTCATAATTCATATAACTTTAACGCCTTTTAAAGTCGGAAAACCGGAAAATTGTTTATAAAATTCATCTTCGTGCCTTGTAGCGATAGTCTTTTTCCATAAAAAGCACAAATTCCATTATTAAGAAACTAAAAACTACAATCAAACAGTTTTTTTACTGCCCGACAATTCCAGCTTGACACATAATGCTTATTCCGCCTATAATTTTATGAAATTCTTAGATGCTTTGCAATTTTCAGTCATTTTCATGCAAATACAGTAATAAATTTTCGACAGTTCATTGAGACGGAAAGGAGGACTCTAATGAATATTCGGATAATTGTTTCCCTTGTGGCAGTATTGCTATTTGCCGGATCTGCCGTGGCGGATGGCACGGGCGGACGCCTTGTAGAAGTGAACGGAAAAGTTTGGATACAGACCCCGGGAGCCGATGAAACCATAGCCAGAGCAGGACTTACTCTGGCACCTGGAACAAAAATACTAACCGGTCCCGAGGGGAAAGCGGAAATATCATTAGAAGATGGTTCTATTATAATTGTCCAGCAAAATTCTTCCATGGTACTTTCAGGCATCAAACGTCAAAAGAAAAAGAAGACGTCTATCCTGATTTTTTTTGGCAGGATCTGGAATAAGGTCTCTAGTGCTGTCGGAGGCCGGGCAGGATACGAAGTCAATACGCCTATTGTTGTGTGCGGGGTACGTGGGACTGAATTTGAAACTGCGGTTGCTGACGATGGTTCCGTACGGGTAAGGGTGGATGAAGGCACGGTCGGTGTGACAGGTGATGGAGAAGATAAGACAGTCAATAAAGACCAGGAAATTGACGCCGATACAGATGGAGTGGGTAAAATTCGCAGTGCCGAAGAAAAGGCCGATTGGGAGAAGTGGCAAAATGAAAAACGTGAGCGGCTGAAGACCAATGGCCGAAGTATTATGGATGATGTTAAAAGTCGGATAATGGTTCGTAAGGAAAAGCTGGAAGCTCTCAGAGCCAGGCAAAAAGATATTGAAAAAAAACGTAAGCTTGCCCTGAAACGTGCACAAGAGGGTGATCAGGATGCCATCAAGGAAATTAGGCAATATAACCAAGAATTAGCAGCAATTGCAGATGAAATTGCAGATCTGGGCGATGCTGCCGGTTGCCAGTTTGGTCTTGTGGACCACTTTGGGGATCTGGCAACCGACCCACGTTTCCAGATGATCGATGGAAAGTATGTTGAAGCTGAAGCAGCCAGCATGCGGCGTATCAAGGCAATGTTCGACCAAATGATTGAAGAAGGTACTGATATTTCCCTGGAAGCAATGGAGAAGATGCTTGATGAAATGAGTGACGGCCAGAGAGGCAGCCTAAAATTTGAAAAGGGTTCGTCCAAAGACGATCTTTTTGGAGACCAGAAAAAATAGATCTAACTACGAACAACAACACCCGTCAATTTCAAAAGCATAGATTATTCTTGACTCCATTTCAGCCCGTCTGGAGGAGATGGGCTCAAGGTGAATATCGGCAACCCGTTTGGTAAGTTGCTGCCTGTCAGGTATTGATTCAAAACCACTTGAAATAATCTCATTTGTATAGCCGTCAAGGACATCGGCATCTTCGCCGTTTGTGATAACAGCAATGGGCACTTGGTAAGGAGCGACAAGCCTTGATGCCGCCAGTACAGGCCGATGCCTGGTTATCAGTGAGCCAGGGCTGTATTTTATTATGATGCATATCTTATCTGACAATGTGATCGTAAAATCAATCTTCACAACGGCCTTGTTTGCACCTGCACTTACAGGAAGCTTGCCGCGTGATTTGATTTCATTTTTATTGTAGCCTTTCTTTTCTACAAGCAGATGTGCCAGTTTTTGCCTGTACCTCTCATCATGTGTATCTTCGATGATTTCACCTGTTATAAAATCGACAAGCTCGCCAAGTATTAAGTGGCCGGAGTCCATTTCAAAAAATTCCCCTTTACATATTTTTGTCTTTGAAATAATGATACATCATGTCTATTCGAGAAGAATTTGAAAAACGCGAAAAAAATTTTATGTCGCCTTTTGGATGTCAAAGTGCCAACACAAAAGGCCGCGTAAAAAAAGAGGAACCCTGTCCCGTGCGAACCGCCTTTCAAATGGACAAAGATCGAATCGTTTATTCAAATGCTTTCAGACGATTAAAGCATAAAACCCAGGTTTTTCTATCCCCCCTGGGTGACGAATACAGAACACGTCTTACACATACCTTAGAGGTTGCTCAAATTGCAAGGACAATAGCACGTGCAATGTTTCTAAATGAGGACCTTGCCGAAGCCATTGCCCTGGGTCATGATCTCGGTCATACGCCATTCGGCCATAGCGGTGAAACCGCACTTCAAGAAATATTTTCCCATGGGTTTTCTCACAATCAACAGAGCCTCAGAGTTGTAGAAGTGCTGGAAAATAGCGGAATGGGACTTAATCTTACCTATGAGGTTCGGGATGGCATTTTAAAACACTCCAAAGGATACGGGAAGATTATCCCGGATGATCCGGATGAGCAGGCTTGCACCATTGAAGGCAGGATTGTAAGGGTTGCAGATATTATGGCTTATTTGAATCATGATCTGGATGATGCCATACGAAGCGGTCAGGTGCCTGATTCATGTGTGAAAAATATCGGCCGGAGCCATTCAGAGCGTGCAACAACCATGATCAGGGATCTGATTTTTTCCAGCGGCGAGCAAGACGGAGAACTTCAATTGCGCATGAGCGATGAAGTATATTCCGCCATGACAACCTTAAGACAGTTTCTTTATGATAATGTTTACCGCTCGCCCCGTGTCCATAATGAGTTTGTAAAAGCAAAGAAGATTCTGTCCGAGCTTTACTCCTATTTTCTTGACAACAAAATAATGCTTAAAAAAGAACTTGCAGGAATGAAAATGGCAGATTTCATTTACAAAAATCAGCCGAAAGAACGGTCGGTTTGCGATATTATTGCCAGCATGACAGACCGATATGCCATGAACCTTTATTCCAAGCTTTTTTTCCCTTCTCCCCTTGTTTGACGGTAGGCAATGGATCTGTGTTACGATAAAGTAATGGCTCAAATTGATATTGATGGTTTTTTAAAGCAACTTAGAGCTATCTATGCTTTGATGGATCTTAAATACAGAGAAGCCTCCGCATATTACGGATTCAACTGTACGGGATGCAAAGACAGCTGCTGCATGACTCGTTTCTACCATTACACCGTTTTGGAATACCTTTATATTCTAAAAGCGTTTCACAACCTCAATCCTGAAAAACAGACCGAAATTAGAGCAAACGCGCTGGAAGTGAGACAAAAATCGGTTGAAGCCGACAAAAAAGGAAAACTGCTTCGCCGAATGTGCCCACTTAATTCTGACGGCAAATGCATACTTTATTCCAGCCGTCCGATGATATGCAGGTTGCACGGTATCCCCCACGAACTGCATAAACCAGGCATGGACGTAACGTACAGCCCGGGATGTGAAGCCTTTTCAAAGTATTACAGCGAAAAAGATTACTACAGTTTTGACCGGACACCATTTTATGTAAAAATGGCCTCTTTGGAAAAAGACCTGAAACAGGCCACCGGTATCACAACGAAAGCAAAAATGACGGTAGCGGATATGTTGATTCCTGAATCTTGTATGAACGAAGGCTGCTAGGGTATCCAATGACTTCTTACAAATATGCACATAAACTCTCAAAGCAGCGCCCGGATTTCACGCTTTCGGTTTGCATGCTTGCAAGCGGAAGCAAGGGTAATACGATATATGTTTCCGACGGCTCAACCTCAATTCTTGTTGATGCAGGACTTTCAGGAATTGAAATCCAGCGCAGGCTCGATTCAAAAGGGCTTTGTCCTGAAGACCTGGACGCCATTATTGTATCCCACGAGCATTCAGACCATATTCAGGGTGTAGGGGTTCTTTCCCGTCGTTTTAATCTGCCGGTTTATATCAGTCACAAAACGAAGGACGCCTCGCAACAAATAGGAAGGATTTGCGACCTGAGATATTTTGAGTGCGGCACGGCCTTTAACATTAACAACCTGTTTTTACACCCTTTTTCCATATCTCATGACGCCATAGACCCGGCAGGCTTTACCATAGAAAAAAACGGAACGAAAATAGGTATAGCAACCGACCTTGGTATTGCAACTCTAATGGTCAAGGAGCATCTAAAAGAATGTGCTCTGCTCATTCTTGAGGCTAACCATGACCCGGACATGCTGATAAACGGCCCATATCCCTGGCCTTTAAAACAGCGCATCAAAAGCAGAACCGGACATCTTTCCAACCATGACTCGGCAACTCTTCTCAAAGAACTTCTCCATGACCGCCTTTGCCATGTAATCCTGGCCCACCTGAGTGAAACCAACAATACTCCTGAAAAGGCATTAAGTACGGTGGGAAATGCATTAAACAACTGTAAAACCAAGCTCGATGTGGCAACTCAGGACATATGCACAAATATATTATATCTGAAGTAAAACGTAAGAGACAGTTTCAAAATGTTTCCCGCTTACAGCGGGCTTCGAGATCAGGTCGAAGATTCCTGACTTTGAGCTGGGTAAGGCGAAAATTACCATTTTTCAAAGGTCTCACACTGAAAGCACCGGCCGGCAAAATTTACTTAAGCAAAATTTAGTAGTTTATAAATCAACACCTTTTCTTTCTTGCCCTTGACCTTGACGGCAGACAACTGCTCGGTGGTAAAATCGCCGGTTAGAAGGCTATTCGTTGTTTGACTAAGGATGATATCACAGGAAAACTCCTTGGTAAGCCCCGTGATTCTTGAGGCCAAATTCACTGTATCGCCCACAAGGGCATATGAAATCCGGTCTTTGCTCCCGATATTGCCTGCCAAAACAGCTCCCGTATGAATGCCGATCCCGTGTCGGAGCGGATTGACCCCTTGTTTCTCAAAGTTTTTATTCAATTCGATCAGTCGCCTTCTCATCTCCAATGCAGCCTTAACAGCCATATCCGTATGGTCCTCATAGCTTAAAGGGGCTCCGAATACCGCCTCAATCTCATCGCCAACATACTGGAGAACAAGACCACGGTTTTCTTTGATGGCTTCCGTCATTTGAGTAAAATATTGGTTCATTATGGTGACTACTTCTTTGGGATGCATAGATTCTACAAGTGGCGTAAAATCCCTGAGATCAGAAAACAATAGAGTCGCTCTCTTCATCTCCCCATCCAGGGATATCCTTCCGTTCAGGATCTCATCTCGTATTTCCTGGCTGACATATTTCCCAAAAGATTCCTTTATTAACTCAGACTCTTTTAATCCTTTAGCCATTAGATTGAAACCTTCGGTGACAGACCCTATTTCATCATTTGATACAATCTCTACACGCACATCCAGGTTTCCTTTTTC
>RCNC010000207.1_pt1 | contig 34785 bp, 30 predicted proteins | sample 2041301 | NCBI WGS metagenome assembly RCNC01 (sample SAMN09708231, study PRJNA481090) | Marine sediment metagenome, whole genome shotgun sequencing project. | biome: marine sediment; feature: ocean; material: sediment; isolation source: Sewage treatment plant 13A marine sediment (STP13A) ... | reverse complement strand
GGAATCGTAAAGGGTAAATAGATGTGATCATTATTACAGGACTGTTAATGTTGCAAACGTTGATATACAGTCTATCCATCATAATGTTGAAAAGAGAAATAATTTTAAAGCGTACGGTTGATTTAGTTCTAAGTATCAATTTACGAGCAAATTAAATGGGGTATAAATATGATTTACGATTTCCCTTTTGAATCTCGATATTTTGAAATGTCAGGCAGCAAAATGCACTATTTGGACGAGGGTGAGGGGCCTGCGATAGTGCTGTTGCATGGCAACCCAACGTGGTCCTACTACTATCGAAATCTTATAGCAGTCTTATCAAAAAACTTTCGCGTAATTGCCATTGATCATATGGGCTGCGGTCTTTCAGATAAACCAGACAAATACAGTTATACACTTGCAAAGCACATCGAGAATCTCACCATATTAATTGATTTTCTGAACCTGACCTCCCTTTCTCTGGTCGTTCATGACTGGGGGGGGGCCATAGGATTTGGATATGCAACGCGATTCTTGGATAAAATTGATTCCATTGTGGTACTTAATACTGCAGCGTTCAGGTCTCAGCGAATTCCCCTGCGTATACAGGTGTGTCGGTGGCCGATCATCGGGGAAATGATTGTAAGAGGGTTAAATGGTTTTGCCTGGCCGGCGACTTTTATGGCGGTACAAAAGAAAATGTCCAAAAAGATTGCCAGTTCTTATCTGCATCCATATGATTCGTGGAAAAATAGAATTGCAGTGTATGGATTTGTCAAAGACATTCCGCTTGATAAGAACCATGCCTCTTATGAAACCCTTGTTTCCATAGAAAAGCGGTTGCCAGAATTAAGGGAAAGAAAAATTTCAATGCAGGTAGTCTGGGGAGGCAAGGACTTCTGCTTCAATGATCACTTCTACGAACAATGGCAGACTTATTTTCCTGATGCGAGCTATCACTATCTCAAAGACTGTGGTCATTACATTTTAGAAGACGGCCATACTATTGTGGAGCCGCTTATCGAAGATTTTTTTACGGATACCGTTTTAAAATAACTTTGACAATATAATGCTCAATATAGCCTATAGATTATCACAGGTTGCCTCAAAATACGGTCAAAAAACAGGTCTTGTCGAGGTCAGCAGCGGGCGTTCACTAACCTTTGGCCAACTTGATACGCTTGCTGCGCAGTATGCTTCTTATCTCGACTCACAAGGGGTGAAAGCGGGGATGAGGGTTATGCTGATGGTAAAACCCTCAGCAGACTTTATTTGTCTGACATTTGCCCTTTTCAGGATAGGTGCTCCGGTAATACTTATTGACCCGGGAATGGGGTATAGAAACCTGCTTAAATGTATCGCAGGCGTTAAACCTGATTACCTTATTGGTATTCCCCTGGTCATATTGTTCCGCACAATTTTCAGAAAATCTTTTCAGACGGTTAAACGAAGTTTTAGTTGCGGGAAATTATTGGGGCTCGCTGGTACCGATATCAGAGAAAAAGCAAAGGGTCCATTACCATCAAAACCACTGTTTGAAGCAGATAATGATTCTCTTGCGGCAATAATATTTACCACGGGATCGACTGGTCCTCCGAAAGGAGTTCGGTTCGAACATTCCATATTTTCTGCCCAGCTCAGGTATATAAAAGAGTATTACAAGATTGGTCCTGATGATATCGATCAACCGGGCTTCCCGCTTTTTGGTCTCTTTTCAATTGCCTTGGGCGCCTGTGCGGTGATCCCTGATATGAACCCGTCGCAACCGGCACGGGTGAATCCTGAAAAGTTCATCTCTTCAATCCTTAAATATAAGGTTACCTATTCTTTCGGGTCGCCGGCGATCTGGAATGTTGTCAGTAATTATTGCAAGAGTAAGAAGATACGATCCAGTCATTTAAAGAAAGTTTTAATGGCTGGAGCACCTGTATCTGGTGAACTCATCAAACGTGTATACAGCTTAATGGAAGAAGATGGTAAGATATATACCCCATATGGGGCAACAGAGAGTTTACCAATTGTTTCAATCGAAGGACGGGAAATTCTTGAGAAGACCTGGATGAAGACCAGGACAGGTAAAGGAACATGTGTTGGCAGGCCTCTTCCGGGGATAGATGTTAAAGTTATTGAAGCAACCTCAGATCGGTTGGTCTCCATAACTGACTGTACGGAACTGCCTGCAAAAGAGGTCGGAGAGATTATTGTTAAGGGAGACGTCGTTACACGCTGCTATGAGAATAACCACATAGAAACCGAGATGAGCAAAATAGCTGATGAAGAGGGTTTTTGGCATCGTATCGGAGATGTAGGATATTTTGATGACATTAAAAGGCTGTGGTTTTGTGGGCGGAAAGCCCACAGAGTTAATTCCCAGAAAGGTATTATGGATACCATTCCGTGTGAATCCATAATAAACGAACACCCATGTGTGTTCCGATCAGCTCTCGTCGGCATAGATCAGGATGATGGCTACGAAATACCTGCCGTTATTGTTGAACTGAATGAAGAGATTAATCGGAGTAATGACATTGTTTTGCAGGAGATACGCCAACTGGCAGAAAATCATATCAATACCAGAGAGATAAAATATTTTCTTATACACCCTTCATTTCCTGTTGATATCAGGCATAACGCCAAAATATTCAGGGAGAAACTGAAAGTCTGGGCACAAAGGAAACTGGCATAAAAAAGATGAAAAAGGTTCTGGTAACAGGGGGCGGTGGATTTGTTGGCAGTGCAATTGTAAGGTCTTTGGCAAAGCTGGACTGCCAGGTTCTGGTTGCCGGGCGAAATAGATATCCGCATGTTGAAAAATTTGGAGCAACCTGTCTGCAGGGTGATATGAGTAATCGAGACTTTACCATGCAGATCTGTGATGGTATTGATACAGTATTCCATACAGCTGCTAAAGCTGGTATTTGGGGGAAATGGCAGGAATATCGAGATACGAATATTATCGGAACAAAGAACATCGTTGATTCCTGCAGGGCTCATGGTGTTGAGAACCTTATTTACACATCAACACCGTCAGTGGTTTTTGCAAATAGAGATATTATCAGTGGCGATGAATCACTCCCCTATGCGGAAAAGTATCTTTGTCACTATTCTAAAAGCAAAGTAGTTGCAGAAAAATATGTGCTGAAAAATAACTGCAATGAACTCCGATCGTGTGCTATCAGACCGCACCTTGTCTGGGGCCCGGGTGATCCACATCTTGTGCCGAGGTTGCTTGAAAAAGGCAGGAAAGGGGAGTTGAAAATAGTCGGATCCGGAAATAATCTTGTTGATATCAGTTATATTGACAATGTTGTTCACGCCCACCTGCTGGCAGCAAAAAATCTTGAAGAGAGCGGTGAGAGTGCTGGAAATGCCTACTTTATCGGGCAGGAGTCTCCCGTTAAGCTGTGGAGCTGGATCAACACCCTTTACCGTGATATGGGAATTCCTCCAATCACCAAGAAGGTGCCTTTTGAGGTAGCGTATATGGTCGGTGTCTTTCTGGAGCTCATGTACACGTTGCAGAGAAATCAAAATGAGCCCAAAATGACGCGATTCCTTGCAGAGCAGCTGGCTCGATCACACTGTTTTTCTCACGATCGAGCCTATAAAGATTTTGGCTACATGCCAGTCGTCACTCTTGATGAAGGGCAGAAAAGATTATTACAATGGTTGAAAACAGATGATCATTAGCAGATTGTATAAAACGATAGCTTTAGTTCTCGTCATCAGCCTTATCCAGATTGTCGTCCCTCGTTATTCATGTGCTTTCAGCGTGGGGGAAGAGCGAGAGGTTGGGGAAAAACTTCTCTACGCTGTTCGTGCAGCGTTCCCAATTGTCGGGGAACCTGATATCCACCAATACATAAACGCTCTTGGAAGTGAAGTCCTTGCTGTCGCAGGAGTTCAATACTTTGATTATCGTTTTTATGTCGTTGAGAGTAATCAGTTTAATGCATTTGCTGCGCCATCAGGATTGATTTTCTTCTATACAAAATTAATTGAATCCATGAATAATGAGGATGAGTTAGTTTCAGTTCTCGCCCATGAGATTGGCCATGTTGTCAAGAGGCATCTCGCCTCAAGAATGCAAAAAGGTAAAATTGTCAATTTTGCATCACTGGGACTGGCTCTTGCTGCCATAGCCTTTGGCGGGGGAGGCGCAGCCGCCCAGGCTCTTCTTACTGGATCACTTGCAGCCGGTCAGTCAGCGCAGCTTCATTTCAGCAGGGAGGATGAGATTGAGGCCGATCTCCTGGCTTACAAATGGATAAATGATCTTCACAGGGATCCTTACGGCCAAAAAGAAATGTTAAAAACAATGCGGAGAATTACCCGCTATAGAATGGGGCAGATGCCTCAATATCTACTAACCCATCCAAACCCTGAAGCACGACTCGATTACGTGGAAGGCCTCTTGGCAGCTGATGGTAGTTTACCGTTAGAAAGAACCTCCGAAAACGATTTCTCATTTCTCAGATTTAAATATCGACTTATGTCGATTGTCAAAGACAATAAAGCAGCGCGCGCATATCTTGTCAGTAAAATGAGCGATTCCAGGTCATCTGATTTTGATGTCACCATGGCTCGCTATGGTCTGTCCCAGCTGGACCGTAAAGAAAATAATCTTGAGCGATCGCTCACCCAGCTGGACAAGGTGATTGAAGAGCTTCCTGGTAGGCAGATTCTCAATGTTGACAGAGCGATATTACTTGGTGAAATGGGGCTGGTTGAGCAGGCAAAAACTATTCTGAAAAATGAAGTCAGCAATGATCCATTTGACATGTATGGAACATTTCATCTTGCAGAACTTTTGGATAAGACCGGAGAGAAGGAGAAAGCGCTGCAGTTATTTTTTGATGTGTCGTATGACATGCCTGAATATTCTGCCGTATATTTCAAGATTGGAGGGATAATGGCTCAACAGGGGAGGGAGTTGGAGTCCAGATTTTATCTCGGCAAATATAATCTCTATGAAGGCCAGTTAAAGCTCGCATCTTCTAATTTTAAGCAGGTCTCAAAGAGCAACCAGGCTGGGCAGAAACTGAGAGATGAAAGTGAAAAAATGTTAAGCCTTATTGAGCGCTTAGAGGAAAAATGAGGTTCTTCCGGATACCGAGTACCTGTTTCAGGTAGGCATTATCCAGATGAACCAAAAATGAATCGAGTTCAGATGGTTGTTTTGTGCCTAAAATAGATTAAATACTCCTGATTTCCTTTTGGTCCCTTGATTGATGACGGCGTTACGCCAATCGTCTGTAAATCAACCGTCCTGCCGAAGGATTCTATCAAATCAATCGCTTTCAAGCGCAATTGTTCATCTCTGACAACTCCTCCGGCCTCAACCTCATTTTTTGTTAGTTCAAATTGTGGTTTTATCAGCGCAATGATCCTGCAGATTGAATTTAAAAATGGCAATATCGGAGGGATTACCTGCTTGAGTGAAATGAAGGAAGTGTCAAAAACTGCAAAATCCAGGGGGCGAGAGATGTGCTTGGCTGAGATGTTTTTTACATTTAATCTTTCTCGCACAGTGACACGGGGATCTGTTCTTAATTTCCAGTCCAGTTGGCCATAGGCTACATCAATGGCAAAAACGTGATGCGCACCATGCTGGAGAAGGCAGTCGGTAAATCCGCCGGTAGAAGCCCCAATATCGGCACAAACCCAACCTTTGGGGGTAATGTTGAAGTGACGCAGCGCTCCCTGGAGTTTTATTCCTCCCCGGGAAACATAGGGGATCTCTTTTTTAATGCGGATCGTTGATTCACGGCGATAGCTCGTACCCGGCTTGTCTGCAATTTCTTCCGCCACGAGTACCTTGCCGGCCCTGATTAAGGCTTCAGCTTCTTTCAGGGAACCGGCAAGTCTGTTTTCAACAAGAATATGGTCAAGCCTTTTTTTTTTAGCAACAGCCACAGGTTACATCTTATCTAGTAGTTGCTGTGCCTGAGCAGCCTCGGAAGATTGTTTGTATGATGCGATAAGTTTCTGGTACAGAATTCGGGCAGTATCACTGTCATTAAGTTTTTCAAACGCCATGCCCTGGCGAAGCATTGCGGCAGGAGCTTTCGAACTCGAAGGGTTATTTGTGATAATGTTCTGGTAATCAAGGATAGCCTGATCATACTCTTTGAGAGCAAATAAACATTCGCCCATCATATATCTGGCGTTAATTGCAGCTCCAGAATTTTCCTGGTCTCGGGTTAACTCCTCAAAGGCTCTATATGCCTCACGGTATTTACCATCCTGGTAGAGATCTCCAGCATTGCCTGTTGATTGACTGACGGTTTCAGGGGGAGCTGCAGGTACAGGAGGCTTGCTCGTCTGAACCGTACTTGTGGGGGCGGTGGTCGCAGGACTGCTTGATGCAGGTACACTGAACGCTTTTTTCTTTTTATCAGCTCTGATTTTTGCTGGAACGCCGCTTGAGCTCGCTTTACTGGCAGCCTCTGCTTTTGCTCGTGCAGCAGCCGCGGCTTTAGCAGCAGCCTCTGCCTTGCGCTTTGCGTCTTCAACCCGGGCATTCTGGATGGCCTGTAAATTGTCCTGTTGGAGTTTGAGTTGTTGGGCCAGATCATCGATACTTCGATCTTTGTCAACTATATCCATTTCAAGGCGCTTTAGTTCTGCAGCCCGTTTCTCTTCTTCGGTCTTGGCATAACTCTTAAAGGCGTTTTCTAATTCCTTGTTCTGTTCCGACAACCGCCGATTGAGGTGTCCTGTTTCTTCAAGGTCACTCTTAAATTGCAGAAATTCCTTATAAAGTTGATCCATCTGGCTGGCAGATGATGCTTGCCGTTTCTGCAGATTGTCTACGGTTGATGTTTCAAGTTCAACTACCTTTTTGTTGAGCTGACGCAACTGGTAATGAATCTGGTTGAGTTCGTCCTGTGATGCGCACTGGACAAGAAGTGGCGATACGGCAAGGGCGAATAGAAAAGTCAGGGCGGATTTGTTCATAGTAGATCGCATGTCGTTTGTTTGTCTCTAGTTGTATTTTACAGCCCAGCGCGGATACGTCTGACTGCCGGGAAAGGAAAATAACATTCTTTGATAATTTCCGTTTTTCATTATTCCATAAATCTTATGACCACTGCCATCTCTTTTTGCAAAAATAATCTGATTCCCATCCGGAGACCAGGACGGGGCTTCATGGTGGGTTTGGTCTTTGGTAACCTGCACCGAAGAGTTTTCCTGAAATGGGTTGAGTGTACACAACTGATAAATACCGTCTCTCAAACTACTATAGACCACGAGGTTTTCTGATGGAGACCATGACGGTTCGGCATTTTCAGTACCTTCATAGGTCAAGCGCCGAGTGTTTCCAGACGACAGTTCCATGATATAGAGCTGGGGTTTTCGGCTTCTGTCTGAGACAAAGACGATATGTTTGCCATCAGGTGAATATGTTGGTGAAACATTAATGCCGGACTTTTGGGTTAACTGTTTTATTATTTCACCTGTACGGCTAATCAGAAACAGATCAGGATTACCGTTCTTGGATAACGTTACGACCAGCTGTTTGCCATTTGGCGACCAGGCAGGGGCAAGGTTCATCCCTTTTCTCTTTGAGATGGCGCGCGTGGATTTAGTCTGTCTGAGGTCAGTTATATACAAATTCTGGTTGCCGCTATGATATGAAGAATAGGCAAGATAGTTCCCATCAGTAGAAAAACGGGGAGAAACGACCAGATTTCGATGCCTGGTTACCTGCCTGAGTTTATTGCCGAGTATGTCGGTGATAAAAAGTTCTTTTTCTCGCTTATCTGCCGGCTGCGATACAAACGCTATCTGGGTGGATGCAATCCCAGGTTTGCCGGTCAATTCTTTGATTACTGCATCAGTAAACTTATAGATCATTTCATTGGTTTGCGTGGAAGGCCCTTTGTAGGTTTTGCCCATCAGCATGTCTCCTGCTGAAACATCAAGAAGACGCATTTCCATACTAACCGTGTCCTTGGATATTGAGTACTGGCCGATAACGGCAAAATCTGCTCCGAGACTTTTCCATTCAGCTCCATCACTGCCAACATATTTGCTCGTGGGTATGACCTCTATAATGCCGTGAAATTCAAGGGTGCTTGTTAGTGTTTTTGACAGGTTTCGGCCATATTGCTGTTTTACATTATCCAAATCACTGTTTTGAAACCAGGGGACAGCAAACAGTATTTTTCTGGCTTCAGGTGAAGAGATATCAATGTAGGCGCGTTGAGCAAACGCAGTGGTTTGTAGCAGCAGAGTGGCCAAACAGATGAAAAATACTCTCAAAACATAGAATGATTTCATAATAGCGATATGTAGTTAAATTATTGAATACTTCCGGGTCTGAAACGTAAACCAATCTCTATCTGGTCCTGGCGAAGCGCTGCCGGGATAGAAGGTAAGGGATCAGCGTCCTGCAAAGTCTTTCTGACATATTGATCAAATGCTGAATCACCGGAGCGTTTTTCAAAGAATTGTTTAACGATCCTGCCATTTTTTGCAATAGTAATAACCACGATCGCTGATAACCCGGGATCCCAGTTTTTAAATTCCGGCAGCGACCAGTACTGAGTCACATGATTCATTATTGCACCGTGATATTGTGTGGATAGCGCAGATTTTGCACCGGAAGAAGCGCTTGTTCTTGAGGTGCTGCTCTTCGGGCTGCTCCGCACCTGATTTCTGACGGTGTCCAGCTGCTGTTCCAACAGCTTTTGCTGCCGTTCAGCCTCTTCCGCGGCAAGCCGTGCCTGATCAGCTGCCAGCTTTTCTGCTTGCAGCGCCTCGGCAATGGATTGTCGCTTCAGTTTTTCTAATTGCTTTTGTTTTTCTATTGTCTGGTCAGGCTTTTTTACAATCTTTTTCTTAATTTTTCTTTTAAGGGGCTTAATGGAGACCGCTTTTACCGGCTCTGGTGGAGGCGCTACTTTGACCGGTTCTAGCACAGGTGCCTGTTTTTCCGCCTTAACTGGTTCGGGTTTTGGTTCAGGCGCTGGCACCTCTGGTTGAACCGGTGCTGAAACCTGCTCGGGTGCCGGCTCACTGAAGTCGATAAGATTGACCGTATAGATATCCTCAAACATAGGGCTCGGTTTCATTAATCCAGGAAGGAACAGAATACTAAAGGCGAGGAGTATATGAAAACCGATAGCCAGGTTGAGAGGAATCGTCCAGCTGTTGTAACTATCGTATGTCAAGGTATACTGCTTGGCCACTATGTTATTCTTTCTTGTCTGACGGTTGGGTTATCATACCAAGTTTATCAAATCCTGCCTTTTTAATGTCAGCCATAACTGAAACAACGATGCCGTAGGCTACTGACTTATCGGCTTTCAGATAGATTGGCTTCTCTTTCACTTCTTTAGCGTATTTACCAAGCTCCTGAAGGAGAACTTTCTGGCTGACGGAAAATTTGTCGAGACTGATTTTGCCGTCTTTATCGATGGTTACCACGATTGGATTTTCTTCCTGGCGTAATGATTTTGTTGTCGTTTCAGGAAGGTCAACGTCTAATCCCTGAGTCATCATCGGGGCGGTTACCATAAAAATGATGAGGAGAACAAGCATGACATCAACAAGGGGGGTGACATTGATATCAGCTACCAGATTTTTCCGGCCGTTTCCGTTTAATGGTCCCATAATAGCGTAAAGATCAAACCCTGCTCAAAAGATCACGTTCAACGAGATTGAGAAAATCACTTGCGAAACTCTGAACATTGTATTGTATATTCGTCAGTTTATTAGAATAGTAATTAAAAAATATAACTGCAGGAATTGCAGCCGCTAATCCTGCAGCAGTTGCAACAAGTGCCTCCGAGATGCCCGGCGCAACAACGGCCAGGGAGGCAGAGCCACGCTGGCCGATATCATGAAAAGAAACCATAATTCCCCAGACAGTTCCAAACAACCCGATAAATGGAGTCGCACTTCCGGTCGTTGCTAAAAAAGCTAGAAGGTTGCCAAGTTTGTTAATCTGCTGGTCTTCTGCCTTTCTCAGTGCCCGTTTGAGATTGTCCATGGTGGCAAGCTGCATCTCGAGTGTCTCTGCTGTGGAACCTTCCTCACGATTTCTTATCTTATTTATCTTCTTTAACTCAGAAAATCCGGTTGTAAAGACTGAAGCTTCAGGGCTGAAGGAAAATTCTTCGGCTGCTGTAGCGGCTTCATTGAGGTTATTGGAAGACCAGAAAGATTCGAGAAAGTCTTCAGAGTCCAGCCTGACATTTCTAAAGAGTCGAGCTTTCATAAAAATGATGGACCATGAAACAATGGAAAAAAATAACAGCAGGAGCATGACAAGCTGACCGACAGGTCCAGCATGCAGGATCATTTGAGTGATTGAAAGTTGCACAGTAGATTCCTTTGAAAAAACGACCAAACAGAAAAAAAACGGTTATGTAAAATTCTGCCAGAGATTTTTACTCGGGCCAGCCAATTTTACCTTTTTTATCCAAAAGGTCAACCACCCAGAAAATTCCGAAATAATTAGTTAGCTCAAATGCTTGTTTGTCTCGGATTAACGACAATCAGAGAGAAACAAGAGCACAGGAAAACTCTGTTTTGACGGCCATTTCTCCGTTCACGTGAGCGGTACCTTTAAAAAAACAAACAGATGAAATCGTTTCGGTTAGTTTAACCCGTAACTGAATCGTTTCTCCAGGCAATACAGGACGTTTGAATCGGGCACCGATGATTTTTGTCAACACTGGTATTTGACCTTGACCCGATGAGTCTGCTTTTTGAAGGATTGTTGAGATGAGCAGGGCACCGGTCTGAAAAATAGATTCACAGAGAAGGACACCGGGCATAAGCGGCTGCCCGGGGTAATGACCTTGAAAAATATCTAGATTTTCAGGTATTTTTTTCTCTGCGACAATGGAATGAGCAGTTTTTTCAATAATTTTATCTACCCACAAAAAAGGTGGTCTGTGAGGAATTAACGAGGTGATAGTATCAGAATCATTCATTTTAGAGCCCTCCGGTAACTTCTAGTACGGCACCGGTGATATATGAGGCTTGAGGAGAAGCTAGAAACAAAACAGTACTAGATACCTCTTCAACCTTTCCAAATCTGCGCATCGGAACCATCTTTTTATAAGAACGTAACTGATCCTCAGGTAAATCTTTGATGAAATCAGTATCGATAAAACCTGGAGAAACACAGTTAACGGTTATCTTCTTTCTTGCTGTCTCTTTTGCCAGGGTTTTGGTTAAACCAATCTGACCCGCCTTAGAGGCCGCATAATTTGCCTGTCCCTGAAAACCGAGATAGGAAACAGGGGAGGTTATATTGATGATTCTACCATATTTTTGTTTGAGCATTAAGGGGACAGCCGAGCGACACATATTGAACGTTCCTGTAAGGTTTATATCTATCACTGACTGCCACTGCTCCTGCTTCATTAATGGGGTCAGGGCATCCTGTCTTATGCCTGCACAGTTAATCAAAATATCTATAGAGCTATGATCGGCTTCGACCTGCTTAAAAAAAGACTTAACAGCAAATTCGTCTGATACATCACAGCAAAAAAGTGAAACGTCCCTGTTATTGGCGGAGCATTCCGCTTTGAATTGATCAGCGGCTTTGCTGTTTCTTCCGTAGATACCCAAAACATACGCACCCTGTTCTAAAAAGGCGCTCGAAATGGCTTTGCCGATTCCTCTGGTTGCCCCGGTAACAATGACCTTCTGCCCTGAAAATAGATTCATCATAAAGCTGTTTTAAATTCCTCTAACATAACTGTCGACATCATTGGCTACAATGACACCGTAATTTATTGCTCCAAGCCATCCTGACATGATAATTCCGACTGAGCCGACATGGAATAATCCGTCAATTTCCTTAAATATTGATCGAGATATATCAAGACCCTCAAACTTTGTACCAAAGGAAGACCCCTTGGTGTGCAAGGTGTAGCGATTAAAGGTTCTTGGAGTCGCAGCTTCGACCCAGTCAATCTTGGTTTTAACATGGGGTATGTAGCGTTGAAGATCAATAATGGTACGATCAATCATGTTCTGTTTGGAGCTGATGTACTCTTGGTCACTCATCTGTATCCAGTCATCATATCGGCTGTTCATAGATGCGACAACTGTGTAACGATTATGGCCGGGTCTCGTTTTCGGATAATAAACAGAAAATGTTTTTGATCTGGTGTTTACATCAAGTAGTTCTGAGGAATCAAATTCAGGGGATTGTGAAGTGAATATAAGATCACCGATCTCATCTATTGAGCATTTCTCCTTTATACCAATGTAAACCTGGGCACTGGAGTTATTCACCCTGATATTGTCGGCCTTTTCAAGAAATGGTTCGGAAAAATGTTCCCTCCCCGCGAGATTATAAATTGTATTGGTAATTCCGCTGTTAGAGACGATTGCAGATGCTGAAATAAAGGTTCCGTTAACCTCCACTCCCCGAATTTTTCTGTTTTTTACGATCACCTTGTCAACTTTTGCACGAGTACAGATGGTAACGCCATTCTTCTCAAGTTCATCCATCATCAGGTTAATGAGCTTGTCAGTGCCCCCTTCAAAGGTGAAAACACCTTTATTCATGAAGTTTGAGAAGACAATTCCATAGGTAATTGCGGGATCTTCAAGCGTAGAGCCGTTAGCATAGGTGATCGGCTCCATGAGTAACCGGTGCACATCGCTTCGTCCCGGAAAGAATTCTTCAAACAGCTCCAGAGTGGTCATTGCCTGATCATCATAAAAGTTCATTCCGGCGACCCGTTGAAAAAAACGTTCAATGACGAGTGGGTCAATACCGAATACCGTTTCAAGTATTGAGGTAAAATCACGTCTGTCGAAGGTAGTTTTCAATGAAAACTGCGGATTATCAAAAACAATATCTTTCAGTTGGACAATGGAATCCATGATTTGACGATTCCAGTATTTTTTACAGGTTTTAATCATACCATAGGGAAAACCATGTAGTGAAATGTCAAATATATGGCCTTTCCGCTTGAACCAGGTTGCAAGCCCGCCAAGCCTGTGATGGTGTTCGAGCAAAAGTACAGAATGACCGGCGTTTGCGAGTCGGTTGGCGGTAGTTAACCCGCCAAGGCCCGATCCTATGACGATAATATCGTATGAATTGTTAGCTTGTATTAAAGGTATTGGCATCTTGAACCATCTGTGCTGCAATTACAGCCGGGATAAAATGTGTTGGTTTACAATCGAAACGCCGCTGAGCATGGACCCGACAATCCCTAGGAATCCTTGATCAGTCCCGGCGATAAAAAGATTATCATACTGGGTTGTACCATCTTTAATTTTGTTGGGACTGCCATAAATTGCACCATCGATTTTTCCGGTGTAGCGTTGAATGGTCAACGGTGTAAAAGTGTCCTGAAAGGTTATCTGATCAGTAAATGTACCGATAATTTTTTCTGCTATGGCCGAAGAACGTGCCGCTATTTCTTTTTTTAAACTTTCATATCTGTGTTGATCAGATGATACTTTATGCCAGATGTCAAAATTGGCAAGATGCGTTGTCCGGACCTCTACAAAAGCCGCTGATTTTTCTAACCCTTGAAAATTAAAGGGCAGGCAGATAACGCCACTCGTCAAATCTACACTTTCATCAGGCTTTCTGAAAGAGAAACGATTCCCGGTATTGTAGAATATACAGGTCCTGTCTTGCGGAAGTTTGTACCGTCTTGAGCCTGGAAGCTGGAAAATGTTCTCAACAAACCCAAGCCGGTTAGATTTTGCTTTTGAGGGCGTATCACCTAACAAAACAGTGGTTTCCTCTGAGCCCACCGTACTCACCAGAAACTCACAGGTAATTTCTTCATCACTGTCCAGGACGACAGTGTGTACTTTGTTATTCTTATGTCTTAAGCGTTTAACCGAAGAACGTAGTCTGATTTTTCCTCCAAACAACTCAAGTTTTTCAAGGAGAAGGTCGAGAAACTCCTTTATGGTTCCCTGGGGTCGAAACATGCCCTCCTGAAAAATGGACCGAAACATTATTACAAATTGACTGAAGTCGATGTCATCTTCCCAGCTTGAACCGTAGAAAAGGAGCGGACACAAGATCATATCGACAAGATGTCGATCAGTGATAAACGTTTCAAGGACCTGTCTGGCTGACAAATAAGGTGCTTGAAGAAAAGGGTCATAACCGTCAATGTGGTGCACAAGGCGTGAGAACCCGTCTGATGACGAGTGGAATTTCGAGTCAATTTCACTGCGCAGTAGTTCAAAATCATTCGAAAAAACCAGAGACTGGTCAGGTGAAAAATGGATTTCACTTTTCACCTGCTGATGTAATCCAATTTCATCTCTGCGGATCTTCAATTGACGCAGCAATCGATTAAGCGGTGCTGTCTTAAGCGACTTCGGGGCGAAATTGGTAATCGCATGAAGCCCTGTTTCAAAAAGATGATTATTGCGATAATAATAGGAATTGAGCCCACCAACTCGAGAATGTTTTTCGATAAGGAGGACATCTTCGTTGAATCTTGCTAATCGGATGGCAGCAGCCAGTCCGGACAAACCGGCGCCAATGACAAGAAACTTGGCGTGCACGAACTAGGCGTCTTTCAGGAGCGGCTCAAGATAATTAACACAACTGGATAAGCTTGCAAGTTGCGGGTAATCCTCTTCAGGCACCTGTAATTGATAACGTTTTCTTAATTCCATAACGATATCGAGAAAATCCATGGAATCCAGTTCCAGTTGATCACGCAGCGGCTGATCTGGGTCGAGATTGTCAAAGTCGGCATCTTCATCGATATCTTCAATGATTTCAATTATTACATCTTTTATACTATCACGTGTCATTTAGATCTCCGGCGACCAGTGAATTGATTTATCTTGGAATGAAACCCCTCATTCAGTAGGGAATCAAATGCTTTTTTACAAAACTGCCTGTTTAACACATTTTGGAAAACATTATCATAATTATTTTATCTATTGCCAAAAAAAATTATGAACTTTGTGTTATTTTTTGAACGATAACAGTGGAGTTGATCCCGACCATCCCAAATGAATTATTGAGAATTGTTGAAACAGAATCACGTTCAACAGGAGTATCGCAGACCAGGTTGGGAAGTGCACATTCAGGATCTAGTTCAGTCACATTGATGGTGGGGTGAACCATGTTATCATCAAACGAAGGAAGGTTCGCTGCAAGTTCAAGTACTCCGGCTGCTCCCATGGCGTGCCCTATGATACTTTTGGTGTTATTGATATGGGTGTTTGGACAGTTTGTAAAAACCTTTTTAATTGCTTTGCACTCTTCAATATCGCCCTGTTTTGTCCCCGTGGCGTGGGTGGATACAATATCGATTTGCGAGGGTTCCAGGCCTGCTCTTTCAAGCGCAAGATTCATGCACTCAACCTGTCTTTCGGCCAGTGGCAGCACAAAGTCTGTAGCATCTGAGTTCATCGCATAACCAACAATTTCGCCATACATTTTTGCTCCTCGAGATCTCGCGTTCTCGAGGGTTTCAAGAATGTACACACATGCTCCCTCTGATATAACGATACCATTTCTGTTAAGGTCAAAAGGTTTGCTTGCTTTTCGGGGGTCATCGTCTCTGCCAAGAGCACCTTGCGCCTTGAAACTGGCGAATATACCAAATGAACCGGTAGATTCGGAAACACCACCTGCTATAGCCATATCAACTTCACCAAGACGGAGCATCTGCACCCCCTGAATAAGCGAAGCGTTTCCGGCAGCGCAGGCAGCACCTATGGAGTAGTGTGGTCCAGTTATTCCAAGGCTCAGCGTGATCTCTCCGGCTGGATTGTTGAGTACCGTTCGGGGGTTATGGTGATGAGTCCAGTAATCAACATTATAGTCAAAGCATTTGATATTATAGATTTCGTTTTCAGTTTCTACTGTACCATGTTCAGTAAGTCCGATATAGACACCGGTTCTGGATTTCTGATAGTGCTCAGAGACCAGATCTGCATCTCCTAAGGCCTCATGAGCGCAATAAACGGCCAGACAACCTGCTCGTGTTCCTCTTTTGTTTTCTTTTTTCTTACGATACTTCGTTTCTTCAAATGAGCAGATTCCTGCCGGCGCTTTGCCAAAATATCGAAGATCTATTTCCTGTATATTGCTCTCACCTTTCAAAACTTTCTGACGAAATTCGGTAAGGTTGTCTGCATTGGGAGAGGCCAGACCGATACCGGTGATAACAATTCTCTGATTATCTGCAATCATAATAAGATTTTACGGTTTGTTAAGTTAGTAAATAGCAAGTAAATTAAGAGCTTCCACATCTATGCATAAAACTGCTATTATTTATGATATTTTTTAAAAATATACAAGTCTAACTGGTAAGAACAAGGGAATTTGCCTTAATTTAAAGTCAGGAGCGATTTTTGTTTTTCAGCTCACAGCCGCATATAAGCGGAAAAACATCGGCAAATAATATCTATCATCTTGTAATTATGTGATTAATCTTGACCTCTTCTCAGAGAAAACGTAATCTTATAGTAGTGCAGCCATAAAAAAAACGCGTGATCTTGGAATCAGATAACCAAATAACCGGTTACTAACTGAAGAGGATTTAGATGAAATCAGCCCCAAAGCCGTATCGTGATGGTATTTTTCTTGTCACTACGGAACAATCGTGCCCGCTCTACAGTGTTGGAGACGAGCTGAAGGTTGAGGCTTTCAGTTTGAGTGTCTCTGATTTTAAACCCGGTTGTTTGCAGCTGTCCAATGATTTGTCCGAGATCGTTACAGCAAAAGAGGGTTTCAGTACGATCACTGCGATCAGCAGGAAAAAAACAAGATTCAACTGTGGTGGCTGCACGGGAGAGATTTCTTTTGAGTATAAAAAAGAGAAAGATTTCGCAACGGTGCAGATGAAACTGTTGAAAGAAACAGAAGAGCGGAGGAAAAAGAAACATCTGGAAAAATTCTTCGGAGTGTTAAGACAACTGCAGATATTTGATTCTCTCGATGATGAGAGCCTTGGAGACCTGACTGTTTTGCTGGAGCTAACAACCATCCCCATGGGCAAAATGATCATCAGAATAGACGAAAATGCGAGACATCTTTACATCATACTCTCTGGTGAAGTGGAAGTAAAAGAAGAGGATGGCACACGGGTTGCTACGTTAAAGGGCGGCGATATCTTCGGTGAAATGAATCTGCTGTCAGGCGAGCCGGTAAGAAAATCAGTTAACACCATAGCCAACAGCCAACTGGCTCTTCTGAGCACAAAGAATTTTCAGCATATACTTAAAAAATTTCCAATACTGCAATTATTCTTGTTCAAACTGTTCATTGACAAGGCCCAGGCAATGACCTTGCAGTCAGGAAATATTACCTCTGGAATGACTGGCGAACTATCTGAAATTGGAGTTGTGGACCTCTTGCAGCTCATAAACTCATCCCTGAAGACAGGTGTTGTTGAATTTTCACTTAAACAGGGCAGGGCAATGGTGTTCTTCAGCGAAGGTGATATTATATACGTCCGATTTCTCAAACTTCGAAATAAAGATGCGCTTTATGAGCTGATACGTCAAAGAGAAGGTCTATTCAGTTACAGCAAAGGTATTCCTGAAGAGCTTTGTAAGCTCCCACCAATCGGTGGTTTTATGGGATTAATGATGGAAGGCCTTCAGAACATTGATGAGAGCGATTAAAAACAAATTCACCTTCTGATTATTCTCTTGCCATTCATTGTACATTTCCATTGATTACATCTTTGGTTCATCCGGATAACGCCTCCCTGAAACAGGAATGCGCATACTGGGCGTCCCCGTTTGGTTCCGCCGAGCAGCCGAGTTGGTGGCGGAATAAGGCGCTAAACCTGTCTGAGCGTCAGCGAGTTTTTGGCGTCCCGCCACTGGCGAGCAGCACGGGGAATCTGATGGACAACTGAGTGATGATTATAGCATACAGGTACTCGTTTAACGGAAGCGCCACATAAATTAAACAGACGGGTGTTAAACAAGCCCATTGGCATATTTGACAGCAGCAAGATAGCATCCAGGGATGTCCGTGGTGGGAACTCCAAGCGCATTAAACTGTATTTCCATCTGTGCTTGTTGGTTTCTTTCAAATACGATAGCAGCTTGCAGAAATTGAGCACACACTCCTGTACCCTTCAAAAGGGCTGATTTTATGTTATCACTGATTGGCAGTTTATCCATGACCTGTTCCATTGGGGAATCGAGCATTGTGTCCAGGGCTGAAAAGAGTCCCATCATAAACAGTTCTGCCGAAGAGGAGGCGTGAGGGCTTACTTCCCCGAGCAGTTCACAGAATTTAGCTCTCACCAGGACAAGTCTTACCAGTTCATCGGGTTTGTCAGAAGCAAACTCTGAAATTATGACTAACATGAGAAAGCGGCGAAGTTCTTTTTCTCCAAGATATGCCATGGCATGCTTAACAGTTTTTACTTTTTGCAACCGATAGAAGTAAGCAGAATTAAGAAAACGCAACAGTTTATAGCTGATAGCGATATCGGCTGAAATAATGGTGTGCAGTTTGGTGAGCGTTGTCGCTTTTTGAGAAACCTCAGACAATAACCTCAGCATGTTCACCTTGGCAGAGGAAAGCTCCTCGATACCAATTTTCTCAGGTTTACTGAAATAATAACCCTGAAAATATGAGAATCCGAGTTTAAGTGCCAGGTCGAACTCTTTTCTTGTTTCAACTTTTTCAGCAAGCAACTTTACGTTATAGGAAGAAAGTTTGTTAATGGTCTCAAGGATTGTGTCTAGCGGCGTTAACCTTACATCGATTTTAATGATGTGAGCCAGTTCAACAAGAGGGATTAGCTTTCGATCGAAGATAAAATCATCAAGGGCAATGCGATAGCCCTTATCTTTTAACTCGCGACAAACTGACAAAACTTTTTTAGTTGGTTTTACATCTTCCAGAATTTCAATAACAAGAAGAGATTCAGGAAATGATGCTGGAATCTTTTTTTCAATAAGTTCCTGGGTAAAATTAATAAAACAGGGCCGATGACTGGAAATCTCTTTTATGTCTTTTGTCAAAAAGGCGCTTGACAGCAAATTCGTTGTGGCCTTGTTGCCACTGACATTAGAAAGTAAATAGTCATGAGCGCCGCGATAGAGGAGTTCATAGGCGAAAAGCTTCTGGTGAGCATTTAAAATTGGCTGCCTGGCTATGTATTGTTCCATATAACTAATTTAAATTAAAGACCTTGATACGGTTACTGATTCCTTGATTTTTTAGCAAAATAGCTTCTCACTAAATTTTGAGCAGAAGTTGATATGATGGTGAATTTTGCAGCGATAGTGTCGCCTGCAACTCTCAGAACAACGGCCTTTGCTTCTATCGGCTTGTCAATGTCATCTGGGTCGATGGTAAGTAAAAAAATCTCCTTGGTATTCATAGAGGGAGAGGTATTCTTCAGGGCGCACCCGCCGGTGGAAATATTGACGAGCAGGGCATTACCATCTTCATAAGCGGTCTTGAATCTGACAGGTATCTGGAATTTGCTGTATCGAAATTCTTTTCGTCGAGATTTCATCTTGGAATCTGGTACTCCTAGTCTTGGCAGTCCATTGAAAAATGGATGAAAATAGCCTGTTCTATTTACAATGACATTTCATTGATTGTATGACAGTTTTTTATCCAATGTCAAAAGGTACCCAACTAATATATTAGAAAAAAAACTCCCAGAACCGATGTGACTGATACTGCGTTTAATTTTTTTCGGCGAAAGAGACAGCAAAACAGATGGCAATGATGAATTTAAGTCAGGGAAAATAGAGCCAGGTCACTAACCTTTAGTTGCATCTGAAAATAGAGGCAATATTGTTAAGAGGTAAGAGCCCAAAGATAATTACCAAAAGAGCTAAAAAAACTTTTATCATCCTGTAAACAGGTCTTTTTTTTATTACCACACCTTGTTTGCGATGATACGGGTGAAAGGTTTTGCGACCATTTTTTTTAAATAAAATTTCTCACCGTTAAAATTTGTCTTGACAGGGAGCTGATATCTGATGTATCAGACACCTAAGAGAGTAACGATGGACCTGTGTAATTGGTAGAAGAAACCTGCACCCAGCAGGCAAAGAAAACATATACGGAGGCACGATAATGGCTAAGATAAAAATGACAACCGAGGAAGCGTTTGTAAAAGTTCTCCAGATGCATGGAATTGAGCATGCCTTTGGTATCATCGGTTCAGCGATGATGCCTATCTCTGACCTGTTTCCAAAGGCGGGTATCACCTTCTGGGATTGCGCGCATGAATGTAATGCCGGCATGATGTCAGATGGATACAGTCGCGCCTCCGGGAAGATGTCTATGATGGTCGCTCAGAATGGTCCAGGGATCACTAACTTCGTCACCCCTGTTAAAACAGCATACTGGAATCATACACCGCTGCTGTTAGTTACACCACAGGCTGCGAACAAAACAATTGGACAGGGCGGCTTCCAGGAAGTCGAGCAGATGGCAGTATTTAAAGATATGGTAGCCTACCAGGAAGAAGTCCGCGATCCGTCCCGCATGGCTGAAGTTCTCAACCGGGTAATCATGAAAGCAAAACGTGCTTGCGCTCCTGCACAAATAAACGTGCCACGAGATTTCTTTACAAAAGTAATTGAGATAGACCTTCCTGCCATTGTTGATTTTGAGTTGCCATCAGGCGGGGAAAACGCTTTAAGTCATGCAGCTGAACTATTATCAAAGGCAAAATTTCCGGTAATTCTCAATGGAGCGGGCGTCGTGCTCGGAGATGCCATTAAGGATTCAATGGAACTTGCAGAACGTCTTGATGCGCCGGTTTGCTGCGGTTATCAGCATAATGATGCCTTTCCCGGAAGTCACCCGCTTGCGGCCGGACCTCTTGGTTATAATGGATCAAAAGCCGGAATGGAGCTCATTGCCCAGGCTGATGTTGTCCTGGCTCTTGGAACCCGTTTAAATCCATTTTCTACATTACCAGGGTATGGGATTGATTACTGGCCCAATGATGCAGCAATAATTCAAGTCGATATCAATCCTGACCGCATCGGTTTAACAAAACCGGTGACTGTTGGAATCGTTGGAGATTCCAAGAAGGTAGCACAGGGAATTCTTACCCGTCTTACTGAAAATGCGGGAGATAATAACCGCCAGGCAAGAAAGGCCGTAATCGCAGAAACCAAAGAAAACTGGGTCAAAGAGCTTGCCTCATTGGTACATGAAGAAGACGATCCGGGCACTACCTGGAATGAACGGGCACGTGACCGTGAGCCCCAGAAAATGTCACCACGTCAGGCATGGACCGCAATGAAGAAGTCTATTCCAGCAGGGGCCATTCTCTCCTCAGATATTGGCAATAACTGTGCGATAGGAAATGCTTATCCAACATTTGAGGAAGGCCGCAAATACCTCTCTCCTGGCTTGTTCGGACCCTGTGGATATGGTTTTCCCGCCATCTGTGGTGCTAAGGTAGGCCGTCCTGATTTACCGGTAATAGGTATGGCAGGTGATGGTGCGTTTGGAATTTCCATGAATGAAATGGTCTCATGTGGTCGTGACAGTTGGCCGGCGATTACGATGATTGTTTTCAGAAACTATCAGTGGGGTGCTGAAAAACGTAACACCACACTCTGGTATTCAGACAATTTTGTTGGCACTGAGCTTGACACCCGTGTTTCTTACGCAAAAATTGCAGAGGCATGTGGCGTAAAAGGGGTGATGGTTGATACCATGGACGATTTGACCGCTGCGCTCAAGGAAGCAGTACGGGCACAAATGGAAGATGGAGTGACTACCTTTGTCGAAGTTGTCCTAAATCAGGAATTAGGTGAACCTTTTCGTCGTGATGCGATGACTGCCCCGGTCGTTGTTGCCGGAGTCGATAAGAAGGATATGCGTCATCAGAAACAAGCCTGAGGTAATCTCTTACAATGAAAGGGCATCTGGCTGTATTTCTGATCTTTAACAAAAATGAGACCGTTGCCTTTCATTGTGATTTGTAATGACTAATTCAGGATCGCTTCTCGTCCATCGACTATCTTTTAATCGGTGAATGTTGAGGCGATTTGCATTAAAACATATTTCAACAATCAGTCATTTATCGATAAAAACCAATGTTGGTTGTATTGACTGATTACCCGTCTAATTAAGAGGAATGATGGTCATGGAAAAAACGAACTGGCTTGAATACGATGTGGATGAAATGGTCAAGGGTGACAAGCAATATTTATGGCACCATTTAAAACCGCATAAGGTTTTTGAGAAACAGGAGCAGATGGTTGTCGTAAAAGGTGAAGGCATCGTCATCACCGACATCAGGGGCCGTGAGTATCTCGATGTGACCTCAGGTGGTGTATGGAGTGTCATGGTTGGCTATGGGCGCGAGTCAATTGCCAAAGCTGTCTATGATCAACTCGTGGAAATGCCTTATTTCGCAGGTGCGTTTGGCAATATTCCCTCAATCAAATTTGCACAGAAATTGCTCGAGAAACTGCCACGTCTTGATAAGGTTTATTTCTCAAACAGCGGCTCAGAGGCAAACGAGAAGGTATTCAAACTTGTTCGACAGGCATCCAGAATTTCTCCAGAGCGCAAGGGTAAATTCAAGATACTCTATCGAGACAGGGATTATCACGGGGCAACCCTGGGAGCAATGAGTGCAACCGGCCAGATTCAGCGTAAAATGGATTTTGGTCCCTTTCCTGAAGGATTTGTCGAATTTCCACATTGCTGTTGTTACCGCTGTCCTTTTGATAAAACCTACCCGGGCTGTAACATTGAATGTGCCCATGCCATCAAAGATGTCATTGCCAGGGAAGGGGCAGATACTATTGGTGGTCTTATTGTTGAACCAATTGTAGCAGGTGGTGGTATCATTCCTCCAGTCAAGGAATACTTCCCGATTGTTCAGGATATCTGCAATAAACATGATATATGGTTGATAATTGACGAAGTTGTCTGCGGTTTCGGCCGAACAGGCAAATTCTGGGGACACAGTCACTATGATGTTGATCCTGATATGGTTACCATGGCCAAAGGTCTTGCAAGTTCCTACGAACCGCTGTCTGCAACAGTCGTGAAACAAAAGGTTTATGATTGTTTTCTCAATGATCCTTCAAACCCTGATACCCGATGGAACTTCTTCAGGGATATCAGTACCTATGGCGGCTGTGCCGGCCCAATGGCAGCTGCTCTTGAGTCAACAAGAATTATTGAAGATGAAAACCTTATCGAAAACTGCCAGGTCGTTGGAGCTTACCTGCTCGAGAAACTCAATGAATTGAAAGATTTGCCTATAGTCGGTGATGTCAGGGGAGTCGGCCTGTTCTGTGGTGTGGAGTTCGTTCGAGACAAACAAACCAAAGAACCGGTTTCTGAAGAGGAGATGGCCACTCTTATCGGCAATGTGATGGCGCAGAATGTCATTGTTGGAAGGACAAACAGCAGTTTTGATGGCCTTAATACTGTTATGAATTTCGCTCCATCTCTCATCATTACAAAAGAACAGGTTGATATAGTTGTTGATGCGGTGCGGAAGGCTATTGAAAAAGGTATCTGATTGAAAACGATCACACATATTTTAAATGCTTATTTCAATTCAGGTATGTGAATGTAATTCTTTAAACAATCATGGAGGGAAGTCATGAAGGTTGGAATTTTAAAAGAAATTAAGGTAATGGAAAAAAGGGTATGTATGGTACCCTCCGGCGTTGCTACAATGATCGCCAATGGTCACGAGGTAGTTGTAGAGACATCAGCTGGTGCGGGTGCAGGTTTCCCCGATTCTGAGTATATCGATGCTGGAGCAACAATTGTTGATACCCCGGCGGAGGTGTATGGATCATGCGATATGGTCATGCATGTTAAGGAACCGCAACCGTCTGAGTACGATATGATCCGTGAAGGCCAGATTGTTTTCACCTATCTGCACCTCGCTGCTGACGAACCGCAGACAAAAGCTCTGATAAAAGCAAAATCAATCAATATCGCTTATGAAACCATCGAAAAGTCAGATGGCTCACTCCCCCTGCTTGTACCGATGAGTGAGGTGGCTGGGCGGATGGCTGCCCAGGAAGGAGCAAAATATCTCGAGATGCCGCAAGGTGGACGCGGTGTGCTGCTCGGTGGTGTAAAGGGTGTTGCACCTGCAACTGTCGTCGTTATAGGCGGTGGCGTTGTTGGTATTAATGCAGCAAAAATGGCTGCCGGTCTCGGTGCTCAGGTTTATATTCTTGATACAAATCTTGATCGACTTTCTTATCTGGATGATGTAATGCCCGCCAACGTCTTTCCGCTTATGTCGAACCCGGCAATTCTGAGAGAGTATGTCACCAAGGCTGATCTGGTCATTGGGGCTGTTCTCATTCCCGGCGCCAAGGCTCCCAAGCTTATCAGCAGAGACATGTTGAAAGATATGAAGGACGGATCCGTGATTGTCGATGTCGCTATAGACCAGGGCGGATGTATAGAAACTGCAAAGGCCACAACTCATGCAGATCCCACCTTTGTGGTTGATGGTGTTGTACACTATTGCGTTGCCAATATGCCTGGAGCTGTTGCGCGCACATCAACGGCTGCACTTACCAATGCAACCTTGCCTTATGCAGTGCAAATTGCAAATAAAGGCTGGAAAAAAGCAATGCAGGAGAGTAATGAGATAAAGCTCGGTGCCAATGTAATTGACGGAAAAATCACCTACAAGGCTGTCGCAGAAGCTTTTGGTCTCCATCACACCCCTGTTGATGAATTTCTGTAAATCATGACCAACTGCACCCTATACGATCCGGATAACCGGTAAGCGTATAGGGTGTCCCAGTTGGCTCAAACGATTTTTTGAGAACGTATCATACCCTCTCCGGCATTACCTGGTGATGCTGATAGCGAAAGACTGACCGCTTCACATAAAAATGAAAAACGGTATTCTTAACGTATTGTGATTACGGCATTAAATGAAAATATATTCAGGAATCAGCACAAGAAAATGGTTGGCACACTAGAATACTCATCGTTAAGCGAGCATGTATATCTGCATCTGCGTCGACAGATGAACAGCGGCGGAATGACACCTGGGTCAACGATCAACATTGGAGAAATTGCTGAGCAGCTTGGTATCAGTAAGACGCCACTGAGAGACGCACTGATTCATCTTGAATGTGAAGGCTTCGTGACCATCCTGCCTCGACGGGGTGTGCTTGTTAATGAGCTAACCATCGAGGATGTCAGGAATGCATACGATTCGATTGGCCTTGTCGAGGCCCACATCATAGAGGAAAGCATCAAGAATATAACGCCCTCACATATCAAAAAGCTCGAAGCGCTTAATAAAAAAATGAAGGCTGAGATAAAATCAGAGGATTTCTCTAATCTTTTTGAAAGTAACCTTGAATTTCACAACACATACCTGGATGTCTCTGACAATGACATGTTAAAAAAATTCATTTTACCCATAAAGCACCGGCTCTATGATTTTCCCCGGCATAATTTTATTGCCCAATGGGAATTGAGAAATTGTTCTGAACATAGGAAATTCATTGATTGCCTGAAGAGGGCGGATGGGGCAGGGGCCGCACGAGTGTTAAAAGATGAACACTGGTCTTTCGATACCCAGAAGGAGTTCATTTATCAGTTTTATAAGATGAACGAGTACTTATCAATTCAAATTTAACGAAGATCAACGAACATCAAAACGACTCATTGTACAGGTTCATTTACAAATATATTCAATGATTAAGAGGTCATATAAAGTAACAATTGTACTTGACACACTAGCTGATACCTGATACATCAAGGATCACTCTTGCAAAGTACATTCAGTTCCAACTCAAATATTCGTCTGTAACTGTGGTTACAGATCACTGGAGAAGCGCACCTTGTGAGCACCTTATCACCTACCAGACCACTCTCCATTGTCTATTTAATTCCGCTCTATTTTTCATATTTTTTCGGCATGACCTTGCATTACCAGAATCTTCTAGGTTGATGTGAGGAAAAGATTATTACAAAAGCATTTTCTCTATAGTCAGCTATGGGAAGGAGATAACAGCGGCGCCACGATAAAGCAGATAAAAATATATGATGAAAGAAAGAACTATTTAAATTCTCATATAACAAGAATTTCATTTACTCCAGTACCAATCTCATTGTAATAAACATGTGACAACATAATAAGTGTGTATTTCGGTTACATTTCAAAAGTCACATTGATATCGAATAAAAGAATCAGTTACCAGAGGAGAAACCGTGAGTATTGAGCTTATAACATTTTTGTATTTTGGCTGTCTGTTTCTTGGATTATTTCTTGGATTACCTGTTGCCCTCGGGCTGGGGGGAACAGCTGTTATTTTTGCAGCACTGCTCGAACCCCGCTCTCTTCTGGCCATTCCCAGTGCCTTTTATTACACGCCCTGGAATGGTGTCCTGGTTACCGTTCCCCTGTTTTTATTCATGGGCAGCCTTATACGCTTCTCAGGTATTGCTGAATCGGCCTATGATGCGGTTTATAAATTGATTGGCCACATTCCTGGTGGACTTGCCATGGGTACCGTTCAGGTTTGTACCATATTTGCTGCTATCACCGGTATCACACCGCCAGCGACCATTACCATGGGCCAGATCGCCTATCCCTCTATGATGAAATATAAATACAACAGAGCGATAGCAATTGGTTCAATAGGTGCGGGTGGCGCTCTTGGTGCTTTGATTCCACCCAGTGTTCCGTTTATTTTTTATGGCCTTCTTGCAAAAGTATCCATCGGAGGGCTTTTTTTAGGAGGCCTTTTGCCCGGACTGATGCTCGCCGCATTTTATATTATTTATATAGGTATCAGATGTAAAATACAGCCCCATATGGGGCCAGCACTGCCTGCAGATGAAAAGTTTACCACTGGTGAGAAGATCCAGGCACTGTTTAACATATGGCCGTTCATGCTCCTTATTCTTCTCGTCCTGGGAGCAATCTGGGGTGGTATCGCTACTCCGTCCGAGGCTGCAGCATTCGGAGCTACCGGTGCCTTCCTTATAAACATTATCTACCGTAAATTGACCTGGCAGGTATTGAGAGACTCGCTGGAGACGACAGTCAAGCTCACCGGAATGGGACTCTGGATCCTCATAGGTGCCAACATTTATTTAAATATATTTAACTCATTAGGGTGCCAGGAATTGGTAACCTCATTGGTTCTTGGGATGCCTGGCGGGCAAAATGGTATCCTGCTGATGATGATGTTTATTATCCTGCTGCTTGGCATGGTAATGGATGACTGGGCAATCATCATGCTTTGTACGCCACTTTATATTCCGATTATAAACGAACTCGGAATTGATAAACTGTGGTTTGGCGTACTTTTTATTGTGAATATCCAGATAGCCTATCTTACACCTCCTTTTGGCTTCGTACTGTTCTGGCTCAAGAGTGTACTGCCACCTGATGTGAGCATGGGCGATGTCTACAAGTCTGTTGGACCATTTATTATGCTTCAGCTCCTCGGACTCACGTTGATTTTCATTTTTCCTGAGATAGCTACCTGGCTTCCGAACAAGTTGAAATAGGGTTTGGAAAATATAATTTGTTTCGGGATAGGTTGATTACAATAGTGTATTAAGATCCTCTGGAAATTTAAGTAATAGATTACCAGAGAAGATAGAAATATTAGGTGGGAGGAAAAAATGAAACTATGGAGTATGACAGAAAAAGCCATTGATTTTATAGCTGAGGCGATGGGAAGAATTGGCTGGGTTCTGCTTCTTTACTGTATGATCTTTGGTGTTACTGATGTATTTCTAAGATATGTTTTAAATGCTCCCTCCTTGTGGATTTCTACAACAGTTCAGGTGGCCATGGTCTTACTGGCCTGCGTTGGTGGGGCATATGCTTTAAATGATGATGCATTTGTAAAGCTGGATCTTTTTTATGCCAATTTTACTCCACGCAAAAAGGCTATTTGCGATATTATTACGGTTGTTTTTACCTTCCTGTTTTTGGCTGTTTTAATTTGGAAAGGTACAACAGCTGCATTATTGTCTGTTAAATTGAAGCAGGTAACGCCAACAAGCATTCCCATACCGATTTATCCGTTGAAAATATTTATACCGATATCAGGGGTAATCATGATGCTGGTTGTTATCAAAAAACTTGTAAACGATATTCAAACGGTAATATCAGGCAAGAAAAAGATAAAAAATAAGCGGGGTCTGCCTCAATGATAATACCAGGCATGTTACTACTGTCCTGGGTGTCAACATGAGTGGAATTCTCAATCGTGAGGATATCACTTTTTACCAAAAAAAAACAAACTGAAGAGGTACAGGAGGAGAATCCAATGAAGAAAAACTTGATTAAGCTTATTGCTGCATTCGCAGCTACCGCTCTTATTGCTGGAGTCGGTTCTGCTGTTGCTGCAGAAAAGTACGGCAAGCCGGATAAGGTTACAGAGTGGTTATTCCAGCCATGCTTTGACTCATCTGATGCTGGCTGGGCGAATGGTATCGTGCCATGGATAAAAATGGTTGAAGAGGCCACCGAAGGGTCAATTAAGATTGAGTTGCAACCTGCTGGTGCAATCACCAGTGGTTCTGAAGCATTCGGTGCAACCGCTGCAGGAATGATAGACGTCTATGCCGGTTGGGCAACTGTCTACGGTGGTGACATGCCGGAGGGAATGCTGGCATTCGGACTTGCAATGGGTGCAAACAACTATTTTGAATCATGGGCTGCCATGTTTGGCGATCCAAAATACCGTATTGGCGACCTCGTCCAGGCTGCAGCCAACGATAGAAATCTTCAGTGGGTTGGTTGGACAAGTCAGGGACCGAACGCCATGTTCACTAACTTTCCTGTGAACAAGCTCGAAGATCTGGCAGGTAAGAAGATGCGAGCTGGTGGACCACACGCCCTGTTTCATGCAGCAATGGGTGGAGCTCCCGTATCCATGGGTGGCGGAGATATTTACACCGCTATCAAGCTTGGAACTATTGACGGAACCTACTGGGATACCGGTGGAATCGATGATATGGCTTTCCATGAAGTAATTAAATATGCAATTATGCCTGGCTGGTGTCCTTCCCAGCATCAGGAAATTTATGTCAATCTTGACAAATGGAAAGCCCTCAATCAGTGGCAGAGAGATAAGATTGATTCTATTTTCATGCCAAGTTACTTTGAAACCAGCAGAATGCACATGCAGGGTGTTGATGAAGCACTCGAGATTCTTGTAGAGGCAGGTGGTGAGGTTATCTACCTTTCTGAGGATGAAGTGAAGAGAATGCGTGCAAAAGCAATTTCTGACGTTTGGCCTAAAGTTGCCGAAAAATCAGCACGCTCAGCAGAGGGTGTAAAATTGTGGAAAGAGTTCTTAACAGATATTGGTGAAATATAAATCATCATGATTAAGTAACTATTCTTCAGTTTGTACGTGCAAGGCGTATAGTCTTTTTCTAAAAGACTATACGCCTTCTTTGTTTACAGGAGCGATAAATGGCCACTAAGAAGGTTCAATATAAAATTATCTTGACAATTTCACCATAACTAATATATTAGTATATTAGTTATGGATAGATGGTATTGCAATGTTTCCATTGTTCAGAACGTTGGCAATGAAAACTCATAAACAATTACCTGGACTGATCGTTTTACAAAATTAGTTCAAACTTTAAGGGGAGCCAATTATCATGAGTAAACAGGAATTTATTAGAATTAAAAATTTCATTGACGGTGAGTGGATTGAGGAAACAGGTGCAGAATATGTTCCTCTCTATAATCCTTCTACTGGTGAAACAATAGGGGAGATACCTCTTTCTTCTGATAAAACTTCGATAGCAGCTGTGGATTCAGCCTATGAAGCCTATGGCAGTTGGAGAAAACTGTCAGTGAGCAAACGCGTCAGTTTTCTTTTTGATATGCGCCAGGCAATGGTTGATAATGAGGAGGAACTGGCATTTTCGATAGCAATTGACCAGGCCAAACATATCAGTGAAGCCCGTGGTGAAATCAGAAGGGTAATTGAGATTATTGAGGCATCATGTTCCATCCCAACGCTGATACAGGGTGAAATGCTCAATGGTATTGCCAATAACATCAATGGACGCGTTGTTAAACAGTCTTTAGGAGTATTTGGAGGTGTGGCACCATTCAATTTCCCTGCTCTTGTCTTTGGCTGGTTTGTACCGTATGCCATCGGTGTAGGAAATACGTTCGTTTACAAGCCATCAACACAGTCCCCGCTTTTCATGCAAAAAATGGGTGACCTTTTTAACGACATCGGACTCCCCAAGGGTGTGATCAATATTATTCATGGAAATCGCTCCATACCCGGTACCTGGTATGAGAATGACAAGATGAGCGGTGTCTGTCTGGTCGGATCCACTCCAACAGCAAAGAAAATGGCGGAGGCCTGTGGACGCGGCGGCAAACGAAGTATGCTTCTCGGTGGTGCAAAAAATTATCTTGTGGCGATGGAAGATGTAAACTGGGATATCTTTATAGAAAATTTCATTCATTCCTGTTACGGCTCGGCTGGACAGCGTTGTCTCGCCGGTTCCATTGTCGCTGCAGTACCTGAAGTTTATGATGAATTGATTGAGCGTGTACTTGAAGCTTCAAAAAAAGTTGTTGTCGGTGATGCTATGGATCCCGATGTCTACATGGGGCCGGTTATATCTGCAAAAGCAAAGGAAAATATCGAAAAGTATATTGAGATAGGTGTCGAGCAGGGATCAAATCTGGTCCTGGACGGACGCAATCCAGATATACCAGCAGAAATTAAAAATGGCTATTATGTTGGACCCACCGTTTTTACAGACGTTACTCCCTGTAGAAGAATTGTCCAGGAAGAAATATTCGGACCCGTTGTAGCCATCATGAAGATAAAAGACCTGGATGATGCTCTTCAACTGATCAGGCAGCAGAAATTTGGTAATGGCGCCTGTATTTTTACCCAGAATCAGTACTACACTGAAAAATTTATATCTGAAGCTGATGTCGGTATGATCGGTGTCAACGTTGGTGTTTGTGCTCCTCATCCTTATTTGCCGTTTGGAGGTATTAAAGACTCACATCTTGGAACTGACAAAGTGCAGGGCAAAGATGGAATCGACTTTTTTACCCAGAATAAGGTCGCAACTATTCGTGTTGCCCCGCCAGCTGGAGTGAACGATAAAGGCCAGAAAACTGAAGGGGACAAATCTGTCAGAAGCTGTGTGGCCCAATAAACGAAAAACATGTATCCAAACTCTGCACTTCTTTAACAGGGTGCAGGGTTTGGATAGCTGTGTAAATAGTAAACGAATCCATTATTTTATCCCGAAGATAGAACAGAGGAGCGCTTATGCTCAATGAAACCCGTCCCGGAAATCACTTGCTCAGGGTACAGGTTTATGACTACCTGCAGGAGCAGATGCGCATAGGTGTACTCGAACCAGGTGCTTCGATCAGTGTAAACAAAATGATTGAAGAACTTGGGGTAAGCCGAACTCCTTTACGAGAAGCATTGCTTCTTCTTCAGGAGCAGGGGTTTGTCTCCATTCAGCCTCAGCGTGGAGTTAAAATTAATGCCCTGACAATGAACGATGTTATAGATATTTATGAAATATTGGGCGGCATCGAATCTCGTGTGATACTCTCGGTCTTTGATAAAATCAGGAGCAGAGAAATTGATCTGATGAAAACCATAAATCTGAAGATTGAAACTGCCCTTAAAGCCAATGATATCGTCAGCCATAACCAGGCAAACATACAATTTCATGATGTTTTCCTGAACCTTTCAGAAAATCATCGACTACTCAGGTATGTACATAACCTCAAAATGCAGCTGTATGATTTTCCCAGAAGAGACTACGGTCATCAGTGGAACATTAAGAATCTGCAAGAGCATAAAGCGTTTGTTCAGCTTATCGAAGATACCAAACCGTTAGCTGCTGCTGATTTTATGAGAGATATTCACTGGGGATTTGAACAACCTGATTCATTCGTCACTTTTTCCCACAATGGTAATTCATAAGTTCGCTGACACAGAGACACGATCCTATGACCACTTAGAATCCTGACAGCTACCAAAATATTTTCACTACTGTCCCAGGTTCGGCGACAAATCCCATCTGGCCGGTGTTCTCCATCACAGATCTCTTCTTCTCGACTATCCGCCTGATATTGATTAATTTTTCGGTGTTTTCTAACAAGACCTCATAGCTGTTTGTTGTTCTTCCTAACCCGGAAAGCGACGTATACTTTTTCAGCAGAAAAAATCTCGATTGACAGCTATTGTTTTGGATACACAATCCAAAGGATTGGGTATGTTTACTTATCACTGAAGTGCAGTGTTCAAATATCGGGATGCAAGATATGGCATAGAGTGCTCTCTCTATCTTGCCAGTCAATGAGGTATTAATGAGCAATATAAGATTTGTCACTCTGGTTCCTGTAACGGCCATGCTTCTTTTTTGGGCTCTGACGCCCATTTCCATTGCCTGGATTAAAGATGACTTTTCATTGATTTTTCAGGTCTGGCTGAGATATGTCAGTTCAACAGTCGCTTTGTGGCTCATTCTTCTGGCAGGCAAATCATTACCTGGAAACCTTGACATATTGATTAAAAATGGAGGCTACTTCCTTAAGAGGCTATCTGTTACTGCATGTTGTACCATTATGTTTCAGTTATTATATACCTGGTGTTTTTTCCTTATTCCTCCGGGATTCGGAACACTTCTGTACCAGTCACAGGTTATTTTCTCGGTTATCCTTGGTATTCTGTTTTTCAAAACAGAGCGGCAGCTGATAAGACAACCAGGGACAGCCGCAGGCATACTCATGGCCCTTGGTGGTGCTGCTCTTGTCATTGTTTTTCACAATCACGGCTTTTCAGTTGCATTAAATACCGGGATCTTACTCGCCCTTGGTGGAGCTCTGTCATGGTCATTCGTTGGAATCACGGTTAAAAAGTGGATAGGAAACAAATTGACGCCCCTGTTTACGGTCACTATAGTTTTTACCCTGGTATCCATATTTCTTACTCCGGCAGTGCTCCTGTCCGGTCCACAGATCACCGGAAATCCGGGGATAATTAAATGGTTGGTTCTAGTAGGTTCCGGCCTGCTCGGGATTGCTGGCGGACAGGGCCTCTACTATTACCTGCTGCCTCGTCTCGGTATTATACCGGCATCATCTGTTCAGCTTCTGGTGCCTTTTTTTACCGGCATCTTTTCTTTTCTGCTTTTTGGTGAACGCATAACATTTCTTCAGTTGACAGGAGGGCTCATCCTGCTGGGTGGCTGCCGCGTTGTCCTGCTGCAGAAGCAGAAACTCATGGTGAAACCACATTAGGCTTCTTTTTGAATAGCAAATCTTAGAAACTGTTCCTTGAATTTTATTGCCGGAGTTGAGGTCATCACCATTGTACTCTACTCCTGGAGGTTCTAACCACCAAGTCAGGTTGAGAGACAACAGATTTGAAAATTTATTATATGTGAAGAAGGACTGCATTTATCGTAGGGGCTTTTTACTTTGTATGTATCACGACAATTTGGTTAAATGATAAAAATGTCAGGATAACCTTACAGTCTGACACGATCTGCTTTTGGACATCTCCTTTTCCGGCATATGATAAATTTAAATTACATTAATTTTGCACTATGTCATGAGTGTTAATTTTAAGGATTATTGTAATACGTTTTTTTTAGCTGGTATATGTCGTGTTAACCCAGGATGTTTATTATGGGAGAAGAAGACTCTGCCCTTGTCGATTGTATCCCGTTGAATATTCCAATAGAAACGGAGTAGAGTAGAGGGTAACAAGGTGTCAACTGGTGCTTGCCCGCCGTGACTATGTTCTCATAAGACGATCAAAAAAAAGATAACCATACCTTGTGTAAACTTCTAAATTATCATGAAAATGACCTATTATAGCCAGTCTTCATTTGCATGATAAGCGTCAGTTCTGTTTTACTGTCAGCGACAGTATGGGTACAGAATTGAAGAATTTTTAATAAATTATCAAAGTTCATTTCATTTGATAACTCAGGCGAGTGTACTGGGGGGGAGGCGCATGAAATACAAACCATTTATTTTGTTCTGTTCGTTCTTGCTTGCGGTGATATTGACTGAAGGCCAGGCTGCCTCAGGATCCGGTAGCCCCCTGAGTGCAGGAGGATTCACCCTTGGTACTTCAATCAATGATTATAGCTTTATCAGCCAGGAAAACTTTGTGGAAGAGGTGGTCATCCCCGACATCAAAGGCTTCCGCAAAGGATTTGTCACATACGGAACCTGTTATCGGCCGGGTGAAATAATACGCATCAAACTCAAGTACAAAGATGGAAGTGATGACTTTTTCGAGAAACTACTCAAGCAATACAGGAAAAAATTCGGTTCTCGCCCAGTATTCGTTGGTGATCCCTTTGGAAAGGTTAAGGCTTGGAAATGGGAATTTACCGTTGAAGATGGCAGGCGGGTTACTCTTACTTTGCAACACAATCTGGAAAATGATGAGGAATCCATCGGCAACACGATCAAACTTGGCCTGCCCGACCAATTAATTGCCGAACGGGAATGTAGTAATACAGTCAACTCCCCAGATAAAGAGGAGGCATCAGAAGAACTGATCATAACGGACTGGGAGCTGCTTTTGCCGAAATAATTTTTAAAAATCAGGCTATAGAAAAGGTAGTTTGATACTATGCTGATGCCGGACCGATTGAAAAATCGATATTTGCCATTTTACCTTCCGATAGTATGTCAACAGTCTTTGCGGTAAAATCGCTTGTGCTCAAAAAAACAACATGCCAAAAAAAACCAAGATAGTTGCAACTATTTCTACACTTAACTGTTCCGTTGAATTCATACAACATCTATACCAGGCAGGAATGGATGTCGTGCGACTCAACACTGCCCATATGAGCCATGAAGACGC
>RCNC010000206.1_pt1 | contig 34950 bp, 24 predicted proteins | sample 2041301 | NCBI WGS metagenome assembly RCNC01 (sample SAMN09708231, study PRJNA481090) | Marine sediment metagenome, whole genome shotgun sequencing project. | biome: marine sediment; feature: ocean; material: sediment; isolation source: Sewage treatment plant 13A marine sediment (STP13A) ... | reverse complement strand
TTATAATTTAACAGTATGTTTTATGGATTAAGTTGCTTTTGCGGATATAAAACATGATACATCCAGTCTAAATAAAGCAGCGAAGCTGCATCTTATAAATTCGCTTAGCGAATTTATATCTTGAACAGTTTTTCGATAAGCTGAGATTTCATGATGTCCCCTTCGATCTGCAGCTTGCCGGATGTATAAGCCTGCATGGCCGGTAGTTTTCCGGTCATCATATCGAGAAAGTCATTGCCTTCCATCTTGAGCGTACACACAGCCTGGTCGTTTATCCCTGTATCGATGGTGCACGTTTGATCCTTGATGATGCAGGCCCAGTCTCCGCCATCTTTTCCTGAAATGCAGAACTGGAAGATGACATCGACACCTTCGGCAGCCTCGACGTTAAATGTGTCTGCCATGGTATTGAAAACATCCGCCACGGATCCGGCGGCAGTTGTGTCAGATGCCGCTGTCTCGGCCTTTCTGGGTGTAAAGGCCGCCAGAAGATCGCCGATCTGTTCATTGAGTTGTGTGTATTCTTTGGCATTTTTCAGGGAGGTGATGTCCCCCCAGGCGTCAACCACCTGCTCCGGTGTAGGAATTTCCCGGCCTTTTCCAATCACGGCACCGGGACCGGTAACGATGGCGGCACGGTTGTAACAGCCCATGCCGGCATTGTATATGTTGCCTGTGACCGGGCACTTCTCTGAGGAAAGATACAGGACCATGGGTGCCACGAACTCGGGTTTCAATTTTTCGAAAAAATCCGGGGGCAGCACATCTTCGGTCAAACGCGATGCGGCCACGGGCGCAACGGTGTTGACCTTGACGTTGTATTTCTCACCTTCGAGCTTGAGGGTGTTCATAAGACCGATGAGAGCCATCTTGGCAGCGGTATAGTTTGTCTGACCAAAATTGCCGTAGAGGCCGGCGGCCGAAGTCGTCATCACGATGCGGCCGTACCCTTTGTCCTTCATAACGGCAAATGCCGGCCGGGTGACATGGTAGGCCCCGTTTAAATGGACATCCAGTACGGACTGCCAGTTTTCCGGTTCCATCTTCAAAAAGCTCTTGTCACGCAGGATGCCGGCGTTGTTGATGAGAATATCTACGGTCCCAAACGCTTCCAGGGCGCTGTTGATAATGTTTTGACCACCTTCGGGTGTGGCGACATTGTCGTAATTTGCTACAGCCTCTCCTCCCAGGGTCTTTATTTCCTCCACCACCTGGTCGGCTGGTGTCGAAGATCCTTGTCCGGAGCCGTCCCGGGCGCCACCAAGATCGTTTACAATAACCCTGGCACCCCGCTTGGCCAGCTCAAGGGCATAAGCGCGACCAAGCCCTGCTCCCGCACCGGTAACAACTGCCACACGGTTGTCGAAGCGGATTTCATTCTTGGGGATATCGCCGTATTCAAACACACCCCGGTCGATGACGATGTCATTGGTTTCCATATTCTGCACACGCCAGATCGCCTGACCGTCCCCGGTTTTCCAAATCTGGGTTTTTAAAGGCATGCCGGGGTATAAGGGTTTGGTAAAACGGCATGCCATCCGTCTGGCCTTTTCGGGTTGACCCGGTATGAGTGCCTGAATCAAGGCTCTGCAGGCATAGCCGTGGGTACACAGACCGTGCATGATCGGTTTTTCAAAACCGGCCATCTTGGCGAACTCCGGGTCCACATGTAGTGGGAAAACATCCCCGGACAAGCGGTAGATCAGGGGCTGGGTTTCAGACGGTGAAGCATCGACGGTAAAGTCGGGATCTCGGTCAGGAAATGAAAAGGTTTCTGCCGGGGGATTTTCACCACCAAAGCCACCATCGAGGCGTGAAAAGATAGTGCTTCGGGCTGTGAAGAGCTTGATACCACTCGAGTGGCTGGCCTCACTCTCGGCGATGACCAGTGCGCCTTTGCCTTCACCCTTGTCGAACATGTCAGTGATGGCACCCTTGATGTTCATTACCCCTTCGGGTGGGATCGGGTTATGGAATATCAATTCCTGCTCACCGTGCAGAATACCGGCCAGATTCACATTTGTGAGAGCCAGCGCCTCAGGCATGGTGTCATAGATGGTTGTGATTGAAAAACTAGGTAAGACTTTCAGATCTTTTTCATAACAGTATTCCAGGTCGGAAAATCCGGCTCCAACACCAAGGGCATACAGCACAGCATCTTTCCATGTATACTCCTTGGAGATTGGACCAATTTTTTTTCCGACAGCATCAAGGTTTAATGCCATAGGTCTCCTCCTTTTTCTCTTTTGTAAATGCCGGTACAATGATGAATTTCAATGTTTCTTTGATTGTTTCGAGGTATTGCTGCCGATCGATGTCAAGGATCGGCCGGAAAAAACTCTCCCCGGAAATAAAGTTGAGAACACAGTTCCATACTGTCAAAATGCGCGCCTTTGCCTGGACCGATACGTCTGCCCTGCTTTCGGCCAGGTCCATGGCTATGGCGATATTCGATGTGAAATCGCCGATCTTTATATCCGGCACCGCCGCCGGTTTGGATTTGTTGAAAGAATCGTGGAGAATCAGGTTGGAGACTTCCGGATGGTCAAAAAGGTAATCCGTCAGGATGTCAATGGCGATATCAAGGCGTTTCGCCAGGGGTTTGCCTTTGACATTTCTTTCGACTTCCTTGAATTCCAGCTGGATTTCTTCGTTGATGTCCGTAATGAGGGCTTCGTAAAGGTCCTGCTTTTCACCCCAATGATAATAGAGGGTTGAAATGTCGATGCCGACTTCTCCGGCAATCATTCGTGTGGTGGTGCCGTTGTAGCCGTAGTCACCGAACAGCTTTCGGGCAACGGCCAGGATTTTGGCTTTCATGGAATCTGGATTCAGGCGTGCTTTTTCAAGGGGGGAGGGCATGTTGTGTAAATTCGCTATATGTTGCAACGATGCAGCGAGTCCATCAAACATATCCCATGCACTGCTTCCATCAGTTGATGGAGAAATATGTAGCGCGGTAATATCTGGTTGTCAACGAAAAACTGACGGTTTCGTAAAAAGCCCAACTTCGGCGTTGTGCTGCATTTTGCAATCATTCAACGTACGGTAATTACGCCTCATGATAGCAAACTTTGCACGCCTTGAATTTGAACTTTTTACAAAACCGTCTTAATTTGGACTTTTAAAAGCTCGTCAAAATTAAAACACGAAAATCTTCTGTGTTGTTTATCTGATGTCCTATGGTATGTTCCGTCAGACGTAATTTGCCTGAGCGGTTTCGGAACGTTATTCTGTCAAACGCTCTGAACCCGTAACTTAGAGGAGCTCTGTATGCCCATTGTCAAGATAGACGGGTTGAATACCCATTACGAAATTTCCGGAGAGGGAGACACGGTTATCCTGCTTCACAATGGTTTTTCCTGTGGCAAGATGTGGAAAAAAATTACCCCCATCCTGGTGGCGGGTGGGTTTCGTGTGCTGGTTTATGATCGAAGGGGTTACGGACAATCTGATGGTGGGGTTGATTTTGAGGCGCATTATGTGAGTCCTGGTTTTCGGGATGCAGCTGTGGAGGCTCTTGCGGAACTGGTGGATCATCTGGACATCGAAACCTGTCACATTATCGGGCAATGTGAGGGCGGGGTGGTAGGTGTCGACTATGCGGCTCGATATTCTCATAAGGTCATGACCTTGACGACGGCCAGTACATTGTGTTTCAGTGAAATGATCATGGAGGATTTCAACCGTCTGAAATTCCCCCCGACCTATAACGATCTTCCCACCGACATACAGAAAAAATATATTGACTGGCACGGTTCCGATCGTGCCGAATCTTTTTTTGCCCTCTGCAGTCGGTACGGGGGAAGCTATGGCATGGGTATGTTTGACCTGCGGCCTGAACTGGGGAATGTTTCGTGCCCGTGCCTGGTGATGTATCCGGACCGGGGTCATTTTTTCGAGGTCGAGCAGGGGGTTGCTTTTTTTCGCAGTCTTGCCGACGGCGAACTGGCCATTTTTCCAAAATGCGGCCACAATATCTTTGAACATTACCCGGAACTATACGCCCGGACAGCTATACGTTTTATGGAGCATTTTACGAAATTATGTATCCTGACTTCTGCCTCCTGAATTCTTTAAATCACAAAAAAAGCCCCTCTGAAACAGAGGGGCTTTTTGGGCTTGATAAATGATAGGGTTATTAGACGTCCAGCCAGGAATCTGAGTAGAGGGATTTTCCCAGGATGACATTGGTGGTCTTGGCAAAGTCCTGCATTTCCTTGGAGAGACTGGCCATATCCGGGTCGTTACCATCCATGATACCGTAGATCAGGTCGATGATATCCTGGCGGTTTCCCTTGGCAATGTCGATGAGGAGATCATCCAGGGGATCGGCAATCACGGAGTACATGCCATATTTTTCGAGCATGACCATGTAGGTCTGGTTCAGTATCGGCCGCAGATGAATCGGCGGCCCATTGGAAATATTGGATAGACCGCAGGTGCTCTTGACGCCCGGGGCCATGTCCTGGAGCATGTCCTGGAAATCCATAAGACTGATGGCCTGGGGTTGCTGGATGTTCACGGGTGTGACAATACCATCCACCCATATTTTTTCATTGGGTATGCCGGCCTCATTGGCAAAGTAGACCAGTTCGACACAGAGCGCCGCACGCTCGTTTTCATCGCGGGGAAGCCCGTCAGGGCCCCACATGAGGGCGATGAAGTCGCAATTATTTTCGGCGGCGATGGGTACCATCCACTCATACCTCTCCGGCCGGACCATGATGGAGTTGACAAGAGGCGGCAGTTTGCAGACCTTGATAGCCGCTTCGATGGCGTCGACGTTGGATGTGTCAAGCGCCAGCGGTATGTCGTCCACAACTTCCTGGACCGTCTCCACCACCCAAGGCATCAACTCGGGGCCGTCTTTTTTTGCAGGTCCCAGGTTGATATCGATGTAATCCATCCCTTTTTCTTTCTGAAAAAGGGCTTCCTCTTGAATCGGTTTGGGATCGCGCTCCTTGTATGCCCGACCGATTTTTTGGGAAATGACGTTTAAACTTTCACCTATGAGAAACATATGACCTCCCTGATGTTGGTTGTTCTACAGCGAACCGTATTCTCAGCCCGCTTTCAGATGGTAATTCCCGGAGAATTATTTGCCCTTCAAGAAACCCGGGATGTGAGCTGCTTCCCGCGGTCCAACCGTAATCGTCCAGCCGGGAAGCTCTTCTTCGACATCACCGGCGATGGCGGCCGCATAGCCCGGGATAATCAGTTCTGTATGTTTGACCTTGTCCATGATGCCGCTTTTCTTGACGAACATGCCGACATCATCGCCGGCAAATTTTCCGGCGGCCCAGGCCGTCATGACCGACAGGCCTTCGGAGTCCTTGATAAGCAGGTAGGCGGGCACCCGGCTGCCTTCAATTTCTCCTGACACAATAAAATAGGTCAGGGCAAAGTTTGTGGTCACCATTACCGGTGAGTTTTCGTCTGGATTGTTAACCTCGTAAATCCCCTCGGTGACGGTCATGGGGCGCTGTGGGTCTGTATAGATATTGAGTCGCTCCAGAAGCAGCGGAAACAGGGCGTCTGCGGAAAAATCCGAGAGAACAACGATGCCACCGTACTTTGCAATAAACATACTGGCAATGAGCGTTTCCATGTCTAGATTCGAGGCCATTTCACAGGGGAAGGTGATGGAGGGAAAGCCAATTGATCGGTTGCCGTTTTTTAGAGCAGCGCGCCGGATAATAATCTGGTCTTCCAGGGCCTTTTTGATCTCTCGTGAACCCGGATCGATGACAATATTCTTAAGTCCCATTTCCATCAGCTTTTCGGTCAAGGGAATGAGCGCTTCCACTGAATCAGCCTTGACTGCCAGAGGCAGGTCCGCTGCTTTAGCCATTTCACCGAAGGCCTCCAGATTTGCCTCGGTGGCAGCATACAGCAAGGGACGTTTGAACCCAGAAACATCAACAGCGGCTTTCATTGCCTCGGCACTGTCCGACATGAGTACGAGGTTGAACTCGGATGTCTCTGCAATGGTCTTGGCCTTGGCGGCAAATGCGGCTGCATCGCCACTGGTGTCCTTTAAGGCTACGAGCTCAGGTCTGAGATTCAATCCCACACGTTCAAACTGAAACGCGTTCCAGGTTGCCAGCTTGGCTTTAAGGTCGGCATCCGAGATGTCTGAGGCGACCACTGCAGCCAGGGTTGTCTGGTTATAAAATGTTTTTTCATGTCGGTACTGTACGGTCTCACCGCCGGTGGTGAAGGCTCTAACGCCTTTGCCGATTTTTACAGGACGGATGGGCGGGGCAGAAGCTTCTGCCAGCTGCTCTTTTGCTTCATCCGAAACATAGGGGCAACTATCGAGTTCTGCCTTACCGGAAGCCAGGTTCATGGCAAAGGCAAGGCAGGTGGGGACGCCGCATTCCTTACAGTTGGTCTTCGGCAGGAGTTTAAAAATCTGAATACCGGTTAATGCCATTTTTGTCTCCTTATTCTATATCTAGAATTCATCTTTGAATCAACATCGATGACTGTTTAAGAACGGAACGAAGGGGGCGGAAAGACAATCCGCCCCCTGTCGAATTCTAAATTATCCGATGATGGGATCCATGGAAAGTGCCGGATGGCCTTTTTCTTCGAGCCATGGCAGGATCTCTTCTTCGGTAACGCCAACAGTTTCATCTGCAATCTTGTCATACAGATCCGGTACGCCCATGGCCTTACCGACTCTTTCCAGACGTTCTTTGATCTCCTCTTTCAGGATCTTGGGCATCCAGACCATCCGCAACAGTCCGCCGTCACCCTTGATGAATTTCCCCTGGGTGATGTTGAACTTGGAGTGCCCCACAAACCCCGGTGATGACGCACCACCCCCCATGACTCCGGCGAGGGTCGTGAACTTCATGCCACAGGGCGTATCACCCGTGTAATCCCGGCCCACGGTCATGATACCGTTACAGGAGGGAAGCATGGCGGCGATACATTCACAGCATCCACAGGTTGTCATGGGATCGATCACCATGGAGTAGAAATTGTAGTGGGTGACGGCACCTCTGGAGGCTTTGTTGACGAATTCATTGACACCTTTCCACTGACCCAGCACCGGATCGATACATTCACCCTTTTCAATGGGTTGATTCGGTCCGGTGGGGTTGATCTCAAAAGAAGCCTTGCAATCCATCCAGTTGTAGGCACCGCAGAGACCGGTTCTTTCAGGACTCACAGAGCAGACATGGGTGGGTGCAAATGACTGGCAGAGTGTACAGGAGTAGTAGATTTCCACATCTTCATCGGTCATCTTCTCGACCCGCTCATCCCTGGTCTTGTAATCGGCCCGGGCTGTTTTTGTCAGGGCATCGACTTTTATCTTGTCCGTGATGAGGGTGACCTGCACTTTGTCGAGAATCTTGCCGAAGTCCTGGTGGAATTTGGCATGCAGGACCACACCGATATCCTTGATGGTGAAGCCCTTTTCAATGGCTGCCTTACCCACCCGGACCCAGGCGATATCCCGCTGTCCAATGTGCATGATGCCCTGGATGTAGTTGATCAGGTGATGAATCTGGCGTTCCAGGATGGGTTCGAAATCGGTTTGCATTTCGCGGCCGGCCACCTGGACAAAGATCCCCAGGGGCAGGGTTCCACCCTCTTTGATATCCCCGATATCCGGTCCGTCCACGATTACCTTGGCGTCTTCGATTTCTTTCATGTCCGCCATTTTCACCAGCTCGGTGGCCTGGGTTTTGCCGCCACCCATCTGGCAGTGCAGATCGGCGCCCCGGACACGCTCGCCCTCGAAGGCCGGTCCAAAGGAGCAGGGGATGTCGATTTCGGAAACGGTTACCTTGAGTCCCCGGACTTCCACTGATTTCTGGCAGATTTCATCATGGGGCACGTTGGCTACAACGTGCTCGTAGGTACAGATACCGGTGGGGAGAATCTCCGGAATATCGGTATCGGCCAGTGTCGGGAATCCCCAGTTGACGCAGCCGGCAGCCGCAACACCCCATTCGGTGCCGATGTCGCCGAAAGCGTTGACAAAGGCAAAGACCCTGTCCTTGTTGTAGTGTAGAATCTTTTTGTAATCACCCGGTTGGACACCACCGAATGCCATGGCTGCCCGGTTGGCAAAACCGAGAGCAAACACGGCTGATGAAATATCCGGACCAAAGGGTACGATACGGGTGCTCCAACCGATCTGGACACCGGCTTCAATAAGTTGCTCGATGACCGATGTACCGTTGTGATGGGCGGCACAGAAAATGTAGAGATTCTTTTTCTGATAGTCCTCCACAATCATCTTGGCCGTCTCAGGATCCGGGCAGGAACCTACCACGGCAGCAAAACCCGGTGCGGTACCATCCACAAATTCCACGCCTCTTTTACGGAGGATGATATCATCTGCAGGACCCACCCACATCTTACCCGCATCCAGATCCGGGTCTTCCTGGGGCAGATAAAAATCCGGTTCCCGCAGAATACGCAGGGCCTCGAGTATTTCATAGGAAAAGATGGCGGCCATACCGGCATCCAGAAGGGGACCCAGGTAGGGTAGGTGATTCTTACCCTTGACATGCGGCGGCAGTAAGCCACGGGCAAATTCAAGAGGTTTTTTGAGATCTTCCAGGGTCTCGACTTTCATGCCGGTGAGTGAATAAATGACCGGCAGGTAGTAACCGGTGTTGGGGAATTCGATCTTGGAATCGGCATTAAAGGTTGCCAGTGCCTTATTAAATTCCCCTTCAGCCGTTGAGACAACTTTATAGCCACCCTGTATGGCGGCAAATGCGACTAACTTAGACATATTGTTCCTCCTTGCATCTATTATCCTGAATCAAGCTTATGCTTCCAGTGCCTGTCGATCTGCCATGTCCATAAGGACTCTATCCCTGGCTTTGTCGATACCGAGCGCCTTACGTTTTTTGTCGATATGGGCGATCATGGCATGCGCATGATCCATGGGATTCGTGTACATATCCCACATACCACCGTAGACTTTTTCCAGTTCTTTGAACAGGTAATCCTGGAACACGGGCGCGCCGTTTACCTGGAGAACACCGCCAAAAACGGTGTAGATACCGGAAGAGACAAAATAGTGACCGATAGAGATGGCCTTTTCACTCATCCACTCCGGAGCGCTGCCTGCAGCTGGAAGATCACTGAGGTCGTCGCCCAGGCCACCGGCTTTGGCAACCTCTGTGGCGGCCAGGAGAATCCGGCTGTTATCGACACAGGAACCCATGTGCAGAACCGGTGGAATACCCACGGTTTCACAAACCTCTGCCAAGCCGGGGCCACAGTATACTGCGGCGGTTTCCGGTGTCAGCAAGCCTTCCGTGGCACAGGCGATGGCATTGCAGCCGGTGGTCAGAACGATGACATCGTTTTTGATCAGTTCCTTTATAATGGTGATACACTCGTTGTTGTGCTGGGAACGCGCATTGTTACATCCCACAACACCGGCAATACCCCTGATGCGTCCATTGATAATATTGTCATTCAGGGTGTAATAGGTGCCGCGGAATGTGCCGCCCAGGTGATATCTTATGGATTCAACCCCAAACCCGGCAATCTGGGTCGCTTTGTGCTTGGGTATCATGACCTCTGTGGCACGATTTTCAAAGTTGTCGATGGCCATCTTGAGTATCCGCTTGGCGTCATCCAGGGCATGATGCTCATCAAATTCAATGTGAATGACGTTGTCCTGCTCCATCTTGGCAATGGGGTGGGTGGTGATGAGCTTGGTGTGAAAACACTTGGCTACATTGGCCAGATTCTGGAAAATACACTGGACATCAACCACCATGGCATCACAGGCGCCGGTAACGATGACAAGTTCTTGCTGCAGGAAGTTACCTGCCGGTGGAACACCATGACGCTGCAGAATTTCGTTGGCCGTACAGCAGATGCCACCCAACTGAATACCGTTAGCACCTTTTGATTTGGCGTAGTCCAGCATCTCTTTGGTCTGGGAGGCGGCCACAATCATTTCGGACAGGACCGGTTCATGGCCGTGAACGATAACATTGACATGATCTTCCTTCATGATGCCGATATTGGCTTCGGACTGCAGGGGGTAGGGTGTACCAAACATAATATCCTGAAGATCCGTGGCCAGCATGGAGCCACCCCAGCCATCGGCAATGGCTGCCCGGGTACACTGTTTCACCAGGTTTTTGTAATCCTGGTCAACACCCATGTGGGTGCGGTGCATGATTTCCACGATCTCACGATCGATATTTCTGGGAATGACACCGTTTTTCTTCCATTTTTCATAAAGGGGTGCCGGTGCTCTCTTGCAATAGAGGAGTTCGCCCTCGGCTTTGCCCCACTCATTCATAGCGGCTTCAGCCACTTCAACGGCGATTTCATCGATGTCTCTGTCCTTTACTTCACCATCCACTTCAACCGTGACGGCGACACCCAGATGCGGAGCCACCTCAAGCAGGCGGGGGACATCTTTTATTTTGTAATCATCAGTTTCTTTACGGGCTGCAGACAGGAAGACCTCGGCCACTGAGCGACCATGGTCGGAGTGAGCAGCTGCACCGGCAGCAACCATGCGGGCAAAGTTACGTGCAGCAATGGTGTTGGGGGTTGCGCCGCACAGGCCTTTTCTTTCGTCCTCACCTTCGATACCACCCTTGGGAAGCGGCAGACGGCAGGGGCCCATGGCACAGTTTTTACAGCAAATTCCCTGGATACCAATGTTACAGGGTTTCATTTTTACCGCTCGATCAAAAACCGTTTCAACACCCAGTTGCTGGGCGCGTGCGATCATTTCCTGGCTAGCCTTATCGATGCTTGCCATTTTTGGATCAGCCAATTTTGGTGCCTTGGCTGCTTTTGCTTTGGTTATTTCTACCATTAGAGGTTCCTCCTCATAATTAGTTAATATATTTTTCGTCAGTATGGGTTTTAATCAACTGACCCTTTTAAAGATTAATAGAGTTTTATGCGTCTGTGCACCCAGTCGAGTTTTTTCAGCATTTTATCCAGATCGGATTTCTGCTCAGCGGCCGCGGTCATGGATACCTTCTCGCCGGTTTTGGATGCAGCGTGTTTGGCAGCGTGTGCTTCACGTTCTGCGGCACGTTTCTGACGCAGTTCTTCTTCGTCGGCGTCACGCTTGGCGTTGGCGTTTGCTGCGGCCTTTTTCTCGGCTTCCGCCTCTGCTGCAGCTTTTGCTTCGGCATCGGCTTTGGCCTTGGCTTCCGCATCAGTCTTGGCTTTGGCGTCTGCTTCGGCCTTGGCTTTGGCATCTGTCTCGGCTTTGGCTTTGGCATCTGCCTCTGCTTTGGCTTTGGCTTCCGCCTCCGCTTTTTCGTCTTTTACAGGCGCTTTTTCTGCCGGAGCAGCTTGCTTGGGTTCCTCAGCCTTGGGAGCTTCCTTCTTTTCCGCAGGTTTGGCCGCTTTTGGTTTTTCCACTGCCTTCTTGGCAGGTGCAGCTTTTTTGACCTCTTCTTCAATGGTCAAATCCGGCTCGGGCGCCAGGGCTGCGTAGTCGATGTCCACATCGTCCAGTTGTTTGCTGATGGGTGCGATGCTCTCTGCACTCCCACCGTCCACAAGCAGATCGATATAGGATTTGACCATGCGGATGGCTTCCGGGTGCCGCATGATGAGGATGTCTGCTCCGGCCATCAAGTAGGATATGGCACCAACAGCCTCCATCATGATGCCTCTGCGTTCAGGGTCGCCCAGGGTGGGTTCTTCTTCTACGCTTAGCTTGGCTTCCTTGCATTTCCAGATTTCGTTACCCAGGTTGTTGATAAGTGGGAACTGGAGCTTGTCATCTCCCTGTGCCATGGCCGCCATGCGAAGTCTTTCCATGACCGAGTAACTATATTCCAGACCATAGCCCAGCCCGCCCGTTGTGGGATCGATGATGACCCGGTCCATGGGCATGCCGAGGTTTTCAAGAAGGATGTTGACCTGCTTGGCGATATTCACATCGATGGGAGATGAAGATATGATGGTGTGGTTATAGCCCATGGCCGCTGCACCGATGCCCTTGTGATTTTTATCTTCCACGGGACCCATAGCAAGGTTGAAATCCTGACAGACGTCGGCAACTTTTTTCAAGACCTCTTCATCTTTTTGAGGATTGGCACAGCCCCACACGATGAGTGGCACGTCGATGGCCTCGGCAACCTTTTTGACAATTGCCGCAGCATCTTCCGGGCTGGCATCGTTCCCATTGGGATCGATGCTTTTCAGCTGCAGGACGATCAACTCGGCCCCGAAATCAGCGATGCATTTTTTGGCCCATGCCGCCGGGTCGGAAAGGACGTCCTGGAAAGGTTTTACAACCGCTTCCGGCCAGTCTTCGGGTTGCATGTCCCAGACTTCCATGGCGATTTTTGGTTTGTTAGGCATGTCGCCTTCAAACTGATAGAAAGGATAGCATGTCTCTCCACCGACGGTAACGGCGTTGTCTCCATCGCCAAGGGTGATTTCTTTTACACCGCCAGTATAAGATTCTTTATAAAATTCAAATGCCAATTTTTTACCTCCTTATCAACATACCGGTTAGGGATGAACGTTAATATTCAATGACTTAAATTTTTAACCGATTCTTTCGGAACTTTCATACCCCCTTTCTTGGAGTTAATTTTTATCTCGTTACCTGAAATAGATAGGTTTCAATCTGTATTCTGGATGTAAACTATAAGAATAGATAATCTTGACCCAATAACATTATCTATCTGGTGAATTTTGCTTTGTCAATAGATGCGGCGAATAAAGCATTTCTTCATTCCAAAACATTTAAAAAAGGATGAATATGATTTAGATTGTGAATAAATTTTGGGCGTTATGCGAGGACAGACAGATGGGAAAAAGCTGGAAATATCCCATCCGATTACCATTGAAAGACCGCATCCGGACATGTCCATGCAATGTCCGGGCTATCGGTTTTTCCTACGCTGTGCCATGCGCGCCTGGAGTTTGGGAAAACGTTCCAGATCGGTGTGGGGCAGAAAAAGTGCGGCAACATAATTATCCATGTAGGAAGGTGTTTCGGACAGCTCGAAATTGGTCATCTTTTTTGTAACTTCTGCCACGTTTTTGCGAATGTGATTGCTGAGGGCACTCATCTTGGCACCCATCAGGGAGCCGTTGCCGATAAAAGTAATCTTGTCTGGATCCACTTCAGGCAGAAGACCAATAATCATGGCTTTCTCGAGGTCAACATAGCTGCCGAAGCCCCCTGCCAATATGATCTGATCCAGATCCTGAATGGACATGCCGACTTCTTCGAGCAGGGTCACACAACCGCTGTAGATAGCCCCTTTGGCCCTGATGAGATTTTCAATATCGATTTCCGTCAAAACGATATCACGATCGATCTGCGTTTCGTCTTTCCATGCCAGGACGTATTCATAGATACCGTCTTTTTCACGAATTCGCGGTGTGTCCAGGTCGCGATCGAATTTGCCGAGGTTGTTGATAATGCCGTACTCGAACAGTGTTGCCACCATGATGATGAGACCGGATCCGCAGATACCCTTGGGTCTGACATTACCGATGCAGATGTTCATGGGTTCCAGGGTGCCCGGGTCGATGGAAAAATCTTCGATGGCGCCTTTGGAGGCACGCATACCAAATTCGAGGCCGCCGCCTTCAAATGCCGGTCCGGCAGAACAGGCTGCGCACGCGAACCATTCGGTGTTGCCGATGACGATTTCGGCATTGGTCCCGATATCGAGAAAGAGTGTCAATTTGTCTGTGAGATACATGCCGGAACCCATGACACCGGCGACAATATCACCACCGACATAGCTCGATACTGCCGGATAGACCAGCGCATTGGCATGTTCGTTCAATTCGATCCCCAGGTCGACCGCCTTAATGGGGGGGTAGAGCGTTGCGGCAGGCACATAAGGAGAGCGCCGGATGTACCTGGGATTGATCTTTAAAAAAAGCTGGGTCATGGTGGTGTTGCCGGCCAGGGTCATACTGGAAATATTTTCGACGGCGCACCCGCTTCGTTTGATGAGTTTATGAATGATGCCGTTGATGGTTTTGACGATGACGGCGTGCAGTTTTTCCAGGCCGTCTGATTTTTCGGCAAATACGATACGACTGATGACATCTTCTCCATAACTGATCTGGCCATTGAAGTCGCCGGTTTCGGAAAGGACTTCACCGGATATGAGGTCGATGAGCTGGCCGTAGACGGTGGTGGTGCCGATATCGATGGCGATGGCATAATTGGTCTCGGACGCATCACCGGGCTGTACATTGATAATATGGGTTTTTCGGCCCTTTTGAACCGGACGTTCAAGGGTTGCGGTCACCTTGAAACCGCCTTCCCGCAGAATATCCGGTATTTTTCGGATAACCGGCAGACTGACTGCCAAACGGTGTTCGTCCTGGTCCAGCTTGAGAAAACTGACCAGTCTCGTTACGTCAGGTAGGCGGTCATCTGCTGACGGCTCCGGCAGTTCGATATATTTTTTTTCAACCGGTGGTACAAACAGGCCCTGCTCTTTCAGGTCATTCAGGTCTGTTTGTTTGATTTTTGCCGTTTGTCTGGGGGTTTGGTGCATATTCAAGACACCGGCATCGACGGAGGACTCCACGGGTATGCGGACGGTGAGGTCACTTTCGACCACACTTTGACAGGCAATCCGGTAACCTTTTTCAATATCCTCCTGGCTCAATCTTTCGCTGATACCGCCGGCTACGTTGCCGTTTTCGATAATGACACGGCATTTTCCGCAGACACCCTCTCCGCCGCAGGAAGCGTTGATGTGAACACCGGCCTCCAGGGCCGCCCGGAGGATGGTCTCGCCTTCGGGTACGTCGATGGTAATGTTATGCGGTTGGAAGCTTATTGTATAGGTTTTCATATTTTATCTTTCTATAAATAGTTTTAGGCTTTAAATTTTAGCCGTTTAGGCTGTAGACTGTAGGTTGTTAGGTGCTTTTCACTGATGGCTTTCAGTTACCCTCCAAACCTCAGACCCTATATATATATTACTGCTCTACCTCAGCAAACTTGCAGTTCAGCAATACCAGGTCGTCCTCGAACTTTTTGGTTGTCTTGTAGGGCAAGGTCTTGAACAGGCTGATCATGCCCCTGTTTTCAGGTGATGTGTAGGCAAAAAGACCGGAAATGCCATTTGTCCGGGCGGTTTCGCACAGTTTTCGGATAAGAATTTTCCCAAGGCCTTTCTTTTTAAATTTTTGACTGACGGAAAATGCAATCTCCGCCATATTGTTTGAGGGATCGAGCAGGTATTCGCCCACACCCACCACTTCACCAAAACCGAATTCTCCGATGACGGCAACAATGGTCAGATCCTTGATGTAATCGACCTGGGAGACATCTGAAACCTCGGCACGTACAAAAGATGTTTTCTCGTGAAAGAACCTGGCAATGACATCATCCTTATTGAGATTGTAGAAATGTTCTTGTATCCGTCGTTCATCCACGGGTTTGGCCGGCCGGATAGTGACACTTTTGTCATCCAGAAGAATGGTCTCTTCGAGTTCCCTGGGATAAACGCCGTAAATGGATTCTTTCAGTGTTCTTTCCGGGCCGATCAGGCCCAGGTTTTTGGCTTGATGAAACAGCTCGTCTCTGAAATCCGGGTGGGCGATGCTGATCATGGCCGTGGCCCGCTCTTGGAAACTTTTACCAAAGAGATTAACCAGACCATATTCGGTCGCCACATACTGGACATCAGCCCTGGGGATCACAACGGCCGTGTCTGTCAGCATCGGTACGATGCGGCTTTTTTTACCCTGCTCGGTTGTGGCTGTCAGCAACAGGAAAGATTTTCCACTGGGCGCCTGGGCTGCCCCCCGTATGAAGTCCGGCATGCCGCTGACACCCGAAAAGTGATTGTATGGTAGTGCGTCCGCTGCCACCTGACCCGTCAGATCCATGGCCATGGCTACATTGATGGAAACCATTTTGTGGTTGCGGCTGATGATGTTCGGATTGTTGACATAGTCTGACGGGTGAAACTCGATGGCGGGGTTGTCATTGATAAATTCATACAGATTTTCAGAGCCGATGGCAGCGCTGGCCACGATCTTGCCGTCATTGAATCCCTTTTTGCGGTTGGTGATGACGCCTTTGGAAACGAGATGCATCATTTCTTCGGTGATATATTGCGAGTGAACACCCAGATCGGTTTTATCCGACAGAGCCAGAAGGGTTGCCTTGGGGGTGATACCAGGGCCCAGTTGCAGTGTCGATGCATCGTCAATAAGTCTGGCGATAAGTCTTCCGATGTTGTCGGCCGAGTCTGATTCCGGCATTTGGCCAACGGTCAACAGGGGTTCATCATGTTCGACGATATGATCGACATCATTTACATGAACAAAACTCTGACCCAGCACCCTCGGCATGTTGGTATTGACCTGGGCGATGACCAGGTCGGCTGACAGTGCCGCCGCCAGCGTAATATCCACCGATACCCCCAGGCTCATCCAGCCAAAATCATCGGGCGGCGTCACCTGGATTAGTGCGACATGAATGGGAAGTTGCCGGCTCCTGAAGAGACGGGGCACTGCCGAGAGATTGATGGGTGTGATGAAGCGCTGGTTTCGCGACAGGTTTTTGGCTTTGGCCGACCCTAGATAAAAGGTTCGAATGGTAAGATTCTGGCTGCCTGTTTTTTCGGCGATGACGGTCAAGGGTGTACTTTCAAGAGCCATGAGCCGTACAATTTCAATATCGGTATACCGGCTGGCGGTTTCCGCAAGGGCTTTCACCAGATGCTGAGGTTCTCCAGATGAAGACCCGGTAAACACTCTTTGTCCAGGGCGAATGTGCAGCATGGCTGTTTTGGCATCACATTTTTTTTCAACATAGCTGTCTGCCCAGTATGTGTTTGTCATCGTGTGTTCTCCGGTTTACCGACCTATCATAGTTTTATTTTCCAATACACCTTCGTACCGTTTCTAAAGAGGATTTTCAAGAGGAACCTGGGCTTGACAGATATGGCTCATCATGCTTCAACCTAAACTGAGCGTTTGACGATCTTACCATATCTACGGCGTCAGATGCCGTCCCGCATAGCAGACGATAGCGGGTTATCATCTTCCTTGTATCTATGGCAACCTCGACAAATGTTCAACTTAATTTGAGCACTTGACTAATTTCAAGGAGAACATTCCATGAGCAACGGTGTGAATACACCCATTTTTCCTCTCAAAAATACTTTTCGGCGGTTCACCATCGAGAGACCTATCGATCACCTTACATCCATTTTTTGTTTCTGGAAGCCAAGCATTGCCCGCCGGATCACTATTTATTTTCTTGTTTTCGGTTTGGTCATTTTTTTGTTCAGCACATTTTTATACGTGGTTGCTGCGAAAAAGACGTTTCTCAAGTCAGCCGGTTCCGTGATTCAGGATCAATTTTCTCATCTCAAGGATGTTTCCGAAAAAGACTTTCTGATGAATCGCATCGGCAAATCACAACCTGAGATTCATAAAATATTCGGGTTGGTATCGAGTTTGTCGTCAGCCTATTATGTTGTTCGGGATGTTGCTTTTTATCGGCTGGCGCCGACCGAGTCTGCCTGGACCCGGATCTATTTTAGCGATAGAGATGTTTTTTTTAGCGACAGCGATGTATTAAAAGAGGAACCCGCCCACAATCCGTGCCTGCAGCAGCTCGAACATCTCCTGAGCAGGCGATTCCACCGGATGCAGGCCAATCTCCTTAAGGCAGATGGCAGGGTAACCATGTTTGTCAACCTGACGGGTGAAAAAGACGCGAATCGTTATTTTCTTGGCATAGAGCTGGATGGTGAGATATTTACCGGGTTTATTCGCCACCAATTCAAGATATTTCTCCTGTTCTTTTTCATCAGTATGATTGTTTCGAGGTTGCTGGCACACATTTTTGTGCGCAAGATCGCCCGACCCATTGAAAAGTTATCGGAAACCGTATCCAAAGTTGCCAAAGGGGACCTGTCGCATGAGGTAGTCTTGACAACAAAAGATGAAATCGGCCAACTGGCAGTCGATGTCAACACCATGATAGGGGGACTACGGGAGTGGGATCGCATCAAACGGGTCGAATTCGAACTGGAGAAAGGCCAGGAAATTCAGAGGGAATTTCTGCCCAGGATCATACCGGATTTACCCAACTGGGAAATTGCCACTTTTTTCCAGCCGGCCGGGAAGGTATCCGGGGACTTTTATGACGTTTTCATGCTTCCGGGTGGATACGTGGGGCTGGTGATTGGTGATGTATGTGATAAAGGCGTGGGGTCTGCCCTTTATATGGCATTGTTTCGCAGCCTTATCCGGGTCTTTTCCACCCCAAGAGGTGTTCAAAAAGAACCCCTTTTCCCTGCTCAGGCAGAGATGGTCTCCTGCTCATCGGATACAATCTCAGCCGATTTTGATGACCCAAAGACCTGCTTACAGGCGGTTTCTCTGACCAATGATTATATTGCCCGGATTCATGGCGATGAGGGCATGTTCGCCACCATTTTTTTCGGGATTCTGGACCCCTCTTCAGGTAAACTCTATTATATCAACGGGGGGCACGAGCCCCTGCAGCACATCGGGACCCATGGTATCAAGGGACATCTCAAGCCCACGGGGCCGGCTGTCGGTATGATGCCTGAAATGCATTTTGGTATACAACATGTTTGCTTGGATCCGGGAGATCTCCTGCTGGGTTACACAGATGGATTGACCGAGGCCCGCTCGCCAAGAGATGAACTTTTCACAAGAGGTCGGCTGGATGTGCTGTTTGAGTCCCCTTCGCTTACAGCTGAAAGCTTACTTGAACAAATTCAATCCAACTTGCTGACTTTTATGGGTATAGCCCCGTTAAACGACGATGTCACCATGCTGGCGGTGCAGCGCAAACATATATAATTAGGCGCCTAATAAATAATTACGAAAAACACCTAATCCTTCTTCGATGTTTTTGCGCCCAAACCCGATGCGAAATCGATCTTGTGGTGTTTTAACCAGCTCTGAGTGATAAATTTTAGGAGGTAAGAGCAAAATGCCGGTTTTCACCACCAGGTCTTCACAAAATTGATTGGTATTTCCGGGACCTTTGTATCTTGGAAATCCCACACAGCCACCATCCGGTCGTTGCCACTCAAAGAGTTCATTAAACTCATTAAAGAAAATCTCTAAGCTTTTGGCATTGTTGTTTATTAACGATTGATTTCGTTCCAGGATTCTATCCCTGGCCCTAAGGGCAATGATGGCGAGGCGTTCACTTGGGGCAGCGTTACAGATTGAAAGATAATGCTTGTAACGCTCCATCTGCTGCAAGAGCTCGGTGTCTTTCGTCATAATCCAACCGATTCTGAGGCCGGAAAAACCGTATGCTTTGGACATCACATTGAGGGACAAGCCTTTTTCGTAAACATCTGCAACCTGGGGAAGTCGGATCGAAGGCTCACGTTCAACCAATCGATACACTTCATCACTAAACAGATAGATTCCTTTCTCTCGGCATAATGAAACAAGCGCCTGAAAACGATCTATATCAAGGACTGCACCCGTCGGGTTATTGGGGAAATTAATCGATATGAGTTTTGTGTTCGGCCTGATTTTATGCTTAACTTTGTCAATATCCAGTGACCAATTGTCTTCCTCATCCAGGGAGACACCTGACACCTCGCAAATATCAAGAGGAATCGTTTCGGCTGCTTGATAGTTTGGCACGGCCACAATGGCATGATCTTCCTTTTTGAGAAGTACACGCATTGCAATGTAAACCCCTTCCTCTGCACCAGCAAAGCACAAGATGTTCGAAGGTATTGCCGTATCATATGTTTTTGCAATTTCCACACGAAGTTCAGGGTGCCCATAGGTTTCAGTATATCCCAACCACAGTTTTTCAAAAGCATTTCGATCTTCGGGCGACGCCAGGGACAAAAGCTCTGATAAAGACATGCTTTCAATGTCCGAAGCCGTCATGTGGTATTTTGCGGCAAATTCCCATTTTGAGAAGTATTTTTCTAATGCAAAGTCACGCATATTTGATTCCTCGTGCCAAAAGCAAGATCGGGTATGTTGAGCCTATTGCAGGACGATAACAACGAATCTCTGGAGACCATAAACGACCCAACCAGAGATTTACGGGAAAACACCTTCGAAACTGTTGTCTTGCTTAGGAATTGTCATATATTCGGATTATTTCACCATTGTTTTATGGCTTTACGATGCCGTGTCTGATAATCTTGAAAAGTAACGCCATAGGGATTACAGTAATGATTTTTCCCACCCGTCGATATGTTTTTTGACGGTTCGTCGATCCAGGTTGGTGCGGCGAGCAACGTCTTCAAAGGTTCCGTAGCGCTTGTAGAGGAGGGTACAGTAGCCCGCCAGCAGGTGCTGGGCATCCAATTCACCGGAATCGATTCCTTTTACCAGCCGGGCTTTCAGGTCATCCGGCGAAACAGACTTGATGTCACCTTTATAATTTCTTTTCAGAATGACCCGCCTCACACACTGTTCCAGCTCTCTGACATTGCCGGGCCATGTATAGTCATTCCCCAGGTTTTTATCGATAACAGTCCGAATTTCTTTTCCCAGTTCCGGTGAGGGCCGGGCCAGCATTCGTTCAATGGTGTAAGACAGGAGCGCGTTCAATTCATCTGGGTTCTGCTGGATTCGTACGCGCAGCGGAGGTACCGTGATGATGTCGGAGCTGAGACGATAATAGAAATCATCCCGAAGGATGTTTTTAGCCCGGATCTCGTCGATTGCCTGGTTTGTAGCGGCGATGACCCGACCCTCAAAACGGCTTTTTTCATGGCTGCCGACCGGTGAAAAGACCCTGTTTTGAAGCACTTCCAGGAGTTTTATCTGGAGCTGTGTGGAGGTTTCACCGATTTCGTCCAAGAGGATCGCACCATAGGGGCTGCACCTTCCGAAAACGCCGGTGTGATTTTTGGCAGCGCCCGTAAATGCCCCTTTTTTGTGCCCGAAAAGTTCGGATTCGATCAGTGTCTCCGGAAATTGAGACAGGTTAATCGACACAAAAGATTTTGTAAAACTTTCTTGAAAGCCCTTTTTCTTGAGATGAAAGGGTATGAAACCGGAACAGCCTATGGCCATGGCTGCGGTTCCTTTGCCGGTTCCGGTTTCACCGAGAATAAGGGTGGAGAAGTCTTCCATGCGATTCAGGAGATGTTTTTCATAAAAGTCGATGTTGTGGGTAAATACATTGTTCCAGAGGTCAAAACGCAATTTTTTCATGGCAAGGCTGGGTCCCACCAGCCGTCTTGTCATGAAATAATAAGCCCGTCTCATCTGGTAGCTCAGAGCAAAGTAACGCGTGGTCGATTCACCCGTGAACCCTTTTTTCCTGAGAAAGAGGAAAGCCTCATTGGCAAAGGGAACTTTGATAAAATTGTCTCCTGCAGCGATCTGGTCGGTGATGAGCTTGTCGAATTGTTCGCGATAACGGTAAAAGAAATCGAATAAATAGGCAGCCTGAACCAGTTGCCGATCTTTTCCTCCAAAGGTGTTGATGTCTGGAGGACCACTCGTTTCAATGCTGTCAATGCGTTTTCTTGTTTCGTGAATCGCTTTTTCCAACCGATTTTTTCTGGGGGTCGTCGGTGACAAGCCTGATAGCTTCAGATCCACATCCGCCCTGGCATTATCAAAAGGGTTGGCCAGAATTGCAGCGTAGACTAGCTCAAAGAAATCCCGGATATGTGGTTCTAAACGTCGTTTTTTTTCCATGAATTTACCAATTCAGGCTATTAGGGGTTTAGACTGTTAGGCTGTTAGGTGTCTTCCGCTGGGTGCTTTCAGCAACCTTTGGACCCTCCAACCCTAATTTGCCTTCCGCTGTCTGCTCACAGTTATCGGCCACCCTCCAATCCTTTGCCCTGTGGGTGACATTCAGCTGTAAGCAATAAGCAGTAAGCGGTTTGCAGCTTATTGCTTAATGCTTATGGCTTATCGCTCAATGATGTACACCCCATGTAAGCACACTATACAAAAAATGTCTACCAATCGGCCATTTGTGAACGGGAAAACAGAACGGCTTATATTTAATATCATATAATATCAGTATGTTGAAATCAATGGTGATTTGTTGGCATGATGTTTGTACAATAAACTCATACATGGATATTTTTGTATAAACACAAACATGAGGTGCCACATGGAAAGTACGATTGTCGAACAGCTCTTGAAAATCAAGGAAACGAGCAACAAGCAGGAATATACCGGTAAAGAGAGGCGCAAGGAAGACGACCCCGCGCACTTTGGCCATTTTTGTCTGGAAGGATTGGAGAGAAGACAGGCTGGAAGTATTTTCTCCTAAACTGCCCGTTTAAACTGTTTTCATCAAGACCCCTGCTGTCACCGACAGGGGTCTTTTTGTCAGAGTTATCAACGATTTTAACATTCTTTCGACATCCTCGATTTTCTCTCTTAATTCCTGAAACCTTTCTTTTCCCGCATAACCCACGTCAGCAGATGTCATGGTTTGGATTTCCAACTCGCAGACTGATCCATAAACAATAAAGGCTTTTAACTATTTGTAATTATTAATTATATCACTTGAACCCTGGACCCCTGGAATCCTGGAACCCTTCTTTTTGATCAACTCTTTCGGAGATAATCAAAAATTTAAGACTTGCTATTTGTCGTGAAAAAGATATCTTTCACATTCTTTTTTAACAGGAATCGGCAATCCCACCAGCAAGGAGTGTATCATGGATATTGATCTGAAATTGGATGAAAACAATCTGTACAAGGAAGAATCGTTTACGGACCTGAAAACCGGCGCTGTCCGAAGATTGACACCGGTGAAAGAAGATGGATCCAAAGATGAAAGCCGTGAACCGATTTTTATGGCCCAAACACAGCTGATGTCCCCTAACGGCCCCTTACCGGTAAGCTGCATGATCGAGGCGGCGACATTGCCGGAAGCCGTCAAGCTGTTCCCGGACATTGTCAAAAAGGAAGTTGAAAGAATCGTTGAACTGGCCCAAAAAGCCCAGCAGGAAGAATCTTCGCGTATTATCGTTCCCGGGCAAGGCTGATAATTGCAGAAAGGTTTTTTGAAAACAAAATCATCAACAAAAAGCCGGTGCATTAATATGAAAAGCGACACTGTCGCACTTTATAAATTTGTCCAACAAATTTATTGAGGTAATGACATGACGCCTGCATCATTTTTACGATTTTTCGATCAAGCTGACATCATCATTGGAGAAGGCGCTGTCATAGAGCGTCTACGGCGGGACACTGAATGGGAGCTCGATCCCTATGTCGTCAACTCGGCATTTATCTATGACGACGAAAAACGATTGGTGTTGGAGAACATTTATAGGCAGTACCTGGACGTCGGATTGGCCTCTGATTTGCCCTTGCTTCTTTCAACCCCGACCTGGCGCGCCAGCAGGGAGCGAGTCAAAGCCGCCGGTTTTGAAGCAAGGGCTGTCAACGAAGATAATTATCGATTTCTGGATGACCTGCGCAGGGCATATGGTGCCTATGGGGACAAAGTTGCTATTTGTGGGCTGATGAGTTGTCGCGGCGATGCCTATAAACCGGCTGAGAGACTTTCTGAAGATGATGCCCGGGTGTTTCATGCCTGGCAGGCACGGAAACTGTCAGAAACCGGCGTGGACTTCCTCCTGGCCTCAACCCTGCCTGCGCTGAGTGAGGCCATCGGGCTTGCGTTGGCCCAGGCCGCTACAGGCAAACCGTATATTATCAGCTTTGTGTTTCGTCCGGGGGGCACCCTGCTGGATGGTACCCCTCTGAAAGATGCTGTAGCTGCCATCGATGCAAAGGTTGACCCGAAACCGCTTGCATATATGTGCAATTGCACGCATGCATCCATTTTCAGGTCAGCGATGATGCATGAAGCTCATGTTTCACCGCTGGTCGGAAAACGGGTTGTGGGTCTGCTCGCCAACACGGCAGCCCTTGAACCCGAAGAACTGGATAGCAGTAAGGACCTTGTGGAAGAGGCACCCGAAACGTTTGGCCGTGATGTGGCCAGTCTGCACACGGAATTCGGGATGAAAATCCTGGGCGGTTGCTGCGGCACGGACCAACGGCATATCCGATCACTGGCGAGTCATTTTGAAACCCTGTCTTAGGAAAGTTCCATCGAAAAATTCGCTTGGAAGCCATTGATGACGTGTAATGGATGGTCATTAACTTTGCAATAGACGCTGTGCTGCCAATTGCAAAGCGTCATTAATTGTCATTTACTGCGTGTCATTCATTGTAGCATTCAACTGTCGGCAACAATAAATTACGCTCGCAGGGCTAATTACGCGCGTAGCGCAAATGTCGTCCGAAGGACTAATGTCGCCTGAAAGGCTATTAAGGTCGTTTTATCGGCCGTACAACACCGCAATAATTTTTGCTTCGCCTGATTTGGCTGCAATGAGATGCGGTGTGGTGGAAAGGTAATACGCACTGTCTCCGGGTTCCAGTTCAAATGCATCGGCGCCGATTTTAAGTGATACAATCCCCTCCAGTACATAAATGAACTCTTCGCCTTCGTGGATGGAAACCTCTTCGTCCGGATTTTCTTTCAGCTTGACGATGAGTGCTTCCATATTCCGACCTTTGACATCCGGTGCGAGACTCATGTAGGAGTAAATTTCTTTTTTCCCCTTTTTGGACGTTGATCTGGAAACCGCTATCTCCTCATTTTTTCGCGTAATGGAATAGAGCTTGTTCCCAACCCCCGAAACAATGCGGCCAAAAGCGCTGTCCAACGCTCGGGACAGCTTGATGGAAGTCCCCAGTTGTGGTTGAACTTTGTTGTTTTCGAGGTCTTCGAGAAATGCAATTTCGAAACCTGTCAGTCTGGACAGTTCTTCGAGGGATAGTCCTTTTTCCTGTCTCAAGACACGGATTCGTTCACCAACGCTTTCTACCGGATCGACAGACGTTTTGGCAATGTCCCCTGTGAGGTCTTCAAAATAGTCGACATTGATGGGTGGTTTCTGATTTTGTTCTGACATGATTTTTCTCCTGTCTGGAAGCGTTAATATAATTGGAGTCGTTAAAATAATATCATAGAGTCCATAGACTGTAACCACTCTGTGTGCGTCATTTATCCTACGGATGTCATTAGCTCTGCGGGCGACATTAGCGCTTCGCGCGTCATTTATTGTTGCTATTAGCGATGAGCATTAAGCTATAGGCCGCTTATAGCTTAATGCTTATGGCTCAATTGCTTTCAGCCACCCTCCAACCCTTGTATCACCCTCGAACCCTCAAACCCTTCTATAGACACTTCGCCCCGATATACCGCGAAATGACGATGCGTTGTACTTCCGATGTTCCTTCTCCGATATCCAGCAGTTTTTGATCTCGATAAAACCGTTCAACATCATACTCTTTCATCAGACCATAGCCGCCATGAAGTTGAACCGCGTGATTGGCACAGCGGTACATGACCTCAGAACAGTAGAGTTTTGCCATGGCAGCCTCTTTTGAAAACGGCATGTCGTTGTCGCGCAGCCAGCATGCCTTGTACAGTAAAAGACGTGCGCACTCAATCTCAACCGCCATATCCGCCAGCTTGAATGCATTGACTTGAAACGTGGCGATGGGTCTGTTGAACTGCTCTCTTTCATTGCTGTATTTCAATGACATGTCAAAACACCCCTGTGCTCCGCCAAGCCCCATGGCACCAATGGAAAGCCTCCCCCCATCCAGGGTCTGCATCATCTGGTGGAAGCCATGCCCCCGGGTACCCAGCAGGTTTCCCTTAGGAACCCGGCAGTCTTTGAAATAGAGTTCGCTCGTGTTGGATGCCCGCCACATCATCTTGTCGTGCATTTCCCGGGTAGTATAGCCCGGTGTTCCGGTTTCCACAAGAATACAGGAGAGTTCCGGCTTCCCATCATCACGGGTGCCTGTTTTACACAGAACGGTGATGCCTTCGGTAATGTCTGTAGATCCGTTGGTAATAAAAATCTTACTGCCATTGATGACCCATTCGTCACCGTCAAGAACCGCGTGGGTTTTGCTGTTGCTGGCATCGGAGCCTGCATTGGGTTCTGTCAGCCCAAAGCCCCAAAGGGCTTTACCGCTGCATAGCCTGGGCAGATATTTTTTTTTCTGCTCTTCGCTTCCAAAATAATAAATAGGGCCGATACCGAGAGAGTTGCCGGCCGCCACCGTGGCAGCATGGGAACCGTCAACACGGGCGATCTCTTCCGTAGCGATAATATAGGACACATAGTCCATGCCCTGGCCCCCGTATTGCTCTGATACAAAGATGCCAAAAAGCCCGAGTTCTGCCATTTTCGCCATGGTTTCGTATGAAAATTCTTCTTTTTTGTCTAACGCCTGCGCTACCGGCTTGATTTCATTTTCAGCAAAGCCGCGCACGGACTCTCTCAGGATATCCTGTTCGGTGGAAAGACTGAATTCCATAAGTAAACTCCTTCTATTCCGTTATTTAAAACCTGGTCTTTTGGGCCAGGTCAGAGATATTTGGCTATGTCGAAGGCGGTAGTTTCTAAAATCCGAATATCGAAATCCTAAACAATACCTAATGATCCAAATTCGAATGATCAAAACAAGACCTTGAAGATAAAAGTTCGAGCACTATGTTTGAACTGCCATAGTGAGCGCATTCCCCGTAGCTTGCTGCGAGGTTCTTCAATTTATGAGCCGCTGTTTCAGATATGTAAATCGTTTCCTGGTTTTGCTGTTGTTGATCCCCATGTGAAGGGCTTTCCTGGTTCCGACGACAACCACAAGCTTTTTTCCTCTTGTGACGGCAGTATATATCAAATTTCGCTGAAGGAGTATATAATGCTGTGTGAGAATGGGAAGGACCACCGCTTGGTATTCCGAACCCTGGGATTTGTGTACCGAGATGGCATAAGCCAGGACGATTTCATTCAGTTCTGAAAAGTCGTACAAGATATTGCGCCGGCCAAAGGAAATCAAAACGGTCTGGTTTTCGGGATGGACTTTTTCGATGCGCCCGATATCACCATTAAAGACCAATTTGTCATAATTGTTTTTTATCTGCATGACCTTGTCATGAATCCTGAAACTGCTACCGCCACGAGAAACGCTTTCTTCTCTTGGATTGAGAGTTTTCTGAAGACTATTGTTCAGGTTCTCGGCACCCACAATCCCTTTATGCATGGGGGTCAAAACCTGAATTTCATTGATGGGCTCGAATCCAAAACGAGCCGGAATCCGATGGGCAACCAGCTCTATGATGGTGTGGAGAACCCGTTCAGGTTCCTCCTGTTCAATGAAATAAAAGTCTGTTTTCACATTTGGATCAACGGGAGAATCGACTCTGGGGAATTCACCCTTGTTGATTCTGTGTGCGTTGGTGATGATCCGGCTTTCCTTGGCTTGTCTGAAAATTTCGGTCAGGGAGACCACGGGGATCTGCCTGGATTGAATCATATCCCCCAGGACATGGCCGGGCCCGACAGATGGCAGCTGGTTGACATCTCCTACCAGGATGATGGTTGCTTGAATAGGAACGGCTTTCAATAAATGGTACATCAGGTTTGTGTCGATCATGGATGCTTCATCGATGATGAGGGCATTGCAATTAAGGGGCGAGGTTTCATTTTTTTGAAAACCTCCTTTTTGCATGCTGAAATCCAGCAGTCTGTGTATGGTTTTGGCTTCTTGCCCGCTGGTCTCCTGCATCCTTTTGGCGGCTCGTCCGGTGGGAGCTGCCATCATCACTCGCAATCCATACTTGAGCATGATTTTTAAGATAGCATGGATGATGGTTGTTTTACCGGTTCCTGGCCCACCTGTGATGATGGTTACCTTGTTATCGATGGCTGAATTGATGGCAGATATCTGATCAGCTGCCAAGACCATGGTAAAATGTCCTTGTACTCGATCCATTTCCTTGGCCACATCAATGGGTGGTGCCGCCGAAGGGGCTTGGAGAATCATTTTGATTTTTGAGGTAATACCGATTTCACATACATGGTATTTTTTCAGATAGACAGCTTTGTTGTTGGCTTGAAATGTCTCGAGATCTTCATTCATATCTTCTATGACGATACGGTTTTCTCTAAAAAGCTTAGCCAGGGCATCCTGAATGGTGTCGCTGTCAACTTCCAGAACTTCTTTGCATTTGTTCACAAGCAAGTCATAGGGGTAATAGACGTGGCCATCGTCTGAAAGACCATGCAGCACATAAATAATACCGGCCTCGGCCCGCAAGTCAGAGTTCTTCGGAAATCCAAGCTTTTCAGCAATTTGGTCTGCAATCACAAAACCAATGCCAAAGATGTCCATACACAGGCGATACGGGTTCTGCTGAACAATAGCGATGGATCGGTTCTGGTAGGTCTTGTAGATTTTTGTGGCATATCCGGTGCTGACGCCATGGGACTGTAGAAACAGCATGACCTCGCGGATTTTTTTCTGGTCTTTCCAGGCCTGCTGGATCAGGGCGATCCGTTTTGTCCCGATTCCCTCGACTTTCTCCAGACGTTGTATCTGGTGTTCGATGACGTCGAGGGTCTTTTCACCGAACTTATTGACAATACGGTCCGCCATTTTGGGGCCCAGGCCTTTTATCAAGCCGGAACCCAGGTATCTTCGAATGCCGTAAACGGTTGCTGGAACGGTAGTCTTGTAGGAATGAATCTTGAATTGGTCACCGTATTTCGGGTGATGCACCCATTCCCCTTTCAGGTCCAGAATTTCTCCCGGTGACGGTGACGGGATGTTTCCCACGATAGTAACGAGATCCCACAGGTCTTGTACTTTTAGCTTGGCAATCGTGTAGCCGGTCTCTTCGTTGGTGTAGGTGATTCGTTCAATTTGACCGGTCAATTCGATCATATTCGTTAGCGTTTTAGCAGTTTAGGCTGTAGACTATTAGGCGCCTTTTGCCCTGTGGGCGTCATTTATCCTACGGATGTCATTAGCCTTTCAGGCGTTATTTTTTGTAGCAATAAGCCATAAGCATTAAGCTCTAAGCCGCTTATAGCTTACCGCTTAAAGCTTATTGCTTATAGCTACCCTCCAACCCTCCAAACCTTCGTCCCTCCAACCCTCAATTCCTCAAACCCACTCCGGCAACAGAACCTCTTTCAAAGGGTTTTTTGGTGGCATATAGCATTTGATGTCGATGACCGGAGACCCGTTGTGTGCATCTATTTTATCGATACGGATTCGGTTGGATGCAATGGATATAATCCTACACCGGGATATGGCCAGGAGATTGGGTCTGACCGGTGAATGGGTTGCAAACACACCCGTTAACGGATTCTCCTCATTTTTTCTTGGATGAACGCGCAGGATCTTTCTTTTATCCGGGGTGTCGTTTTGATGGAACCAGTATAGGACATGGATATGTGAAAACGATTCCAGACCCAGAAGTGCGCCGGTGAATTCGTCGCAGATATCAATTTCGGTAAATTCATTGAATTTTTCAATGAATCCAATCGGGTAAATCTGATAGGATGTTTTCATGGAAGTCCTCCTGCCAGTCCGGATGTTTGCTGGTATCATCAAATCAGATGAGCAATTAGATTACGGACAAAAAATGTTGTGCATTGTTTATTTAATGACAAAGACAGGGAACATTGTCAATATATTGTATTGGTTATTGACTATTCCCTCAATATATGGCATATAAAAATAACAATTGGGCATCCAAACGGAAATGAATGGCAGCATACGTGTTGATACAGAGCGGCGGTTCGATATGAGTAGAGCAGCAAGTGAATGCAGTCGAAGACAGTTAATAAAATATTTCTGTTTGATGACCGGTGGCGGTCTTCTCGGGCTACTCAACGTCTCCAAAGGATTTGCTGCCGAAAACGTCCGGTCTCAGTCTCAGAACCATCCAGCCCCCAAAATAGCCCTGATTATCGATGACATCGGCTACAACAGGTCACTTGCCTGGCAATTTGTTGCGCTGAATGAGATTCTAACCTTTTCCATCCTGCCGCAAGTGTCCTATTCCAAGGAATTTGCCTTTGAACTCAATGCCCTGGGGTATGAAGTGATGTTGCACCAGCCCATGGAGCCCTATAACCACGGCTGTGATCCAGGCCCCGGTGCCTTGTTTGTGGGCGACAATGCTCAACATATTGAAGAAATCCTGCAGACCAATATCCGGAGTATCCCTTTTGCAAAGGGTGTCAACAACCACATGGGTTCCAAGTTTACCGCATCCCCAAACGAGATTGGCGCTGCTCTGAAGGTCATTCGATCCAGGGGGATGTTTTTTGTAGACAGTTATACATCGAGCCATTCCCTGGCGCATGCGACCGCCAGGCGATACCATATGCCCACAGCCCACCGAAACGTATTTCTCGACAATGTCCGTGAAGAATCAGCCGTCATGTCCCAGCTTGCCCATCTTCAAAAGCACGCCATGCAGTACGGTCGGGCAGTCGGGATCGGCCACCCCTTTCCGGTGACTGCCAGAGCTATCGGCCGATTTGCAAAAAGGCTGAAGAAATCAAACGTGTCTCTGGTGCCTGTTTCTGGAATCCTGTAAAAGTAGATACCCGGGTCCAAAGGGCCCGGCACTGATTCAACCCTATAAGGGATTAATATTACGCACATTCAGCGTGTAATAAATTCTAAACCCGAATATCGAAATACGAAACAAATCCAAATATCAAATGCTCAAATGATTCAAACATAGTGCTTTACCTGGTATCTCCAAGGTCTTGTTTTGATCATTCGAATTTGGATCATTAGGTATTGTTTAGGATTTAGGATTTCGTGCTTCGGATTTAAGTAGCTACTGCTACCGGCATAGCCAAATATCTCTGACCTGGCCCAAAGAACCAGGTTTTAAATGATGGAATACAATCGTGTAACGATTTTATTTTGCCAACTCTCTCTCGATCAACCTGGTGAGATTCCCGAATGATGGGTTCTTTACACGTTTGCCGTTCAGAAATATGCTTGGCGTTCCACTGACGCCGATATTTTTTCCTTCCATGATGTCCCTTACGATCAGGGACAAGGAATCTTCGGACAGGATATCTTTTTTAAATTGGTCCATATCAAGACCAAAGCTTTCGGCAATTTCGTCCAGCTTCCGGGGTGACAGCTCTGCATGATTGGCAAGGAGCTGACTGTGGAACTCCCAGAATTTGCCTTGTTTGTGTGCCGCGAGAACGGCAATGGCGGCTTGCCTGGCATTTGGATGTTTTCGAAGGGGGTATTGTTTGATGACCAGTTTTACATCCTTGGGATATTTTGCAAGCAATTGGCTGAATACCGACTCCATCTTGGCACAGTATGGACACTCGTAGTCGTCAAAGACGGCGATGGTGACGGGTGCATTTTCCGGCCCCAAAAATGGAGAGCCTTCCACGGAAATATTGTAAACCCTATCAATATGAATGACTTCGAGCTCGTTCGTGGTACTGCTTGTCAAAATCAATGTCTCGGAATCACTTGAGTAGGTCAGACGGTTATAACTTTGGTCGACGGGAATCTGGTTTAGTTGGCGCTTTGCCGATTTGTCGTAAACGACAACTTTTCCAGGCAGGAGAACGAATACCAGCTTTCCATCTGCCGTGCTTTCCACGTCTACAGGCGAGGCTTCCAGTTTAATTTGACCAACAGAAACCCAGTCGATATTGCTGGGCTGCGCAGAAGCTATGCAGGGAAATAGACCCATCATGGCATACAAAAAAATACTTGTAATTCGGATAATTAGTTTCATATATATTAAGCCTTTCTTTAAGTAAAATTTCGGAGTCGAATATGATACACGGAACCAATCCTACCTAATCGAGGTTCTGCCGGTCAAATGATTTTTGCAAACACTCTTTTCCTCCGATAAGGACCCGAAAGTTGAGTTGACGATTTTATTGCTGGTTTGCACTTGATCTCACGGCTCTTTTTATTTAATCTAAAGCATGGGTTATGTCTTCAATTTTAATGATGCACGTGTTTATGAAGAATGGGTGGTAAAGACACGTAGCAAAACTGAAGCCGATCTTGAGAACTGCCTCATGATCGATATGTTGAAACCGATTCGAGGCGAATCCCTGCTCGATATCGGATGTGGTATTGGTGCGAGTATCAAGCCTTTTTACCAAAAGGGTCTGCAGGTCACGGGTGTTGATCCTTCGCCTTACATGCTTGATATTGCCATGAAGCAATTCGGTCATCGGGTTGAATTTTATCGGGGGTTTGCCGAAGATCTCCCCTTTGATGACAATTCATTCAACCACGCCAGCCTGGTGACAACATTGGAATTCGTGGAAGATCCCGTAAAAGCGATATCGGAAGCCTGCAGGGTGGCCAAGGACCGTATTTTTTTGGGTGTCCTGAACCGCTACGCCCTGAAAGGAATCGAGCGGCGCCTCAGGGGCATTTTCCACCACACCATTTACAACCGGGCAAGATTTTACAGTGTATGGGAACTCAAAAGTATGATCCGTGAGGTCCTGGGAGAAACGGTCCCGATATCCTGGCGTACCGTGAGCCAGTTTCCTGTGTCTTCCGGGAAAATCATCTGCGACCTTGAGAAGTCGGAAATTATTCAACGTTTTCCATTTGGCAGCTTTGCTGGTATTGTGGCTTCCCTGGTCCCCCGATTCAGGACCCGGCCCATGACATTGCGTCATAAGCGAAGCGGGTCGACCCGTGTTGCACCGACATAGCTATCGATCGTCTGGTTTTAGGTGCTAAAGAGAGGGTCTTAGACATATTGTCAACAACCTAAAAACGAACACTCGAACTGGACAAGTTAGGAAAGAAAAAGATCTTTTATCACGAAAGCACGAAAATACGAAAACACGAATAAGACTATAAGAACTTTCGTGTTTTCCAGATTTCGTGTTTTCGTGATTGTTTTTATTCTTTGTCATAAAGTGCAAAATACCACATTTAAGATGCTTGCAACTAAGCATGAAACTGAGCATCTTGGGCTGTTAACACAACCTAACACTTAAAACATAAAACCTAAAATCGTTCGAAGAAATTTATGCAAGCCTATCTTTTCGAAAAACTGACAAACAAGAAAGTACAGTGCAAGCTGTGTCATCATCGTTGCGTGATTAAAAAGGACCAACATGGTATCTGCCAGGTCAGGCAGAATCGTGACGGCACGCTAGTCTCTTTGGTATATGGCAAGGTGGTGGCGCGAAATGTCGACCCTATCGAGAAAAAACCGCTCTTTCATTTTTATCCTGGCAGTCTTTCCTATTCCATTGCAACGGTGGGATGCAATTTCAAATGCACATTCTGTCAGAATGCTGATATTGCCCAGATGCCGGCGGACCACCCGGGAGCGATTATCGGAAATTACGTAACCCCGGATGAAATTGTATCTGCCGCCCAAGGGCACAACTGCCGCTCCATAGCCTATACCTATACAGAACCGACCATATATTTTGAATTCGCTTACGATACTGCCAGGCTCGCGCATGAACATGGCTTGTTGAATTTATTTGTGACCAACGGATATATGACTAGGGATGCCCTGGACATGATCGGTCCGTATCTGGACGCTGCCAATGTCGACTTAAAGGCTTTCAATGATGCGTATTACAAAACCTACTGTGGCGCCAGGCTGGCAGGAGTGAAAGAGACCCTAATTGCTATGAAATCACGTGGTATCTTTCTCGAGATCACGACTCTTGTCATTCCGGGCTTGAATGACGACCCTGAAGAGCTGGCTGGCCTGGCAGGGTTCATTGCAGGGTCTTTAGGGACCGACACGCCCTGGCACATCAGCCGATTTCACCCCACCTACAAGCTGACCGATCGTCCTGCCACACCGGTTCAAACCTTGATGAGAGCGCATGAAATCGGCGTTCGTGCCGGTCTGAAATACGTTTATACCGGCAATGTCCCCGGAGGGGAGAGCGAGAATACTTTTTGCTATGCCTGTGGGAAAGTCCTTATTGACCGCTGGGGGTTCAATGTCAGCAATTACGCCATCGTCAATGGAAAGTGTAAATATTGCGGTGCAGTTATCCACGGGGTAGGGCTGTAGGGCAGGGTTGGGGGATAATGGCGTTCATAGGGTTTGTTCCGTTTCTTGGGTTCATCGCTAATAGCAACAATAAATAACGCGCGAAGCGCTAATGTCGTCCGATAGGACAAATGACAGCGAAAGCTAAATGTCGCCCACAGGGCAAAAGGCACCTAACAGCCTACAGCCTAAACCGCTAAAAGGCTAATATAATCACTGCTCGCTAAAATATTTGACGGCGCCCGGATGTAGCTTGACACCTGCACCAGGCTTCTCTGATGAACTTACCGCGAATGTTCCCAGGGCAGGGTGGGCACTCTTCAGATATTTCCGGCCACTATTTAGTGCATTGATGATCTTGTAAACCGTTTCTTCATCGAGGTCTGTCGACGAGACCAGCATCATGCTCGTGCCGAAGGTTGTAACCGATCCTGGATGAGTTGGATAGATGCCGGCAGTGATGTTCATGCTCGAAAAGGCGTGATGGCCGGTTATTATATTTTGAATGTCCGCGTCATCCATGTTCACCATATCGGCCTCGCATAGCTTGAACAGCTGTTGCAGTTCCGGATTGGGGTGTACGCCGATGTGAACCATGGCCTGTATCTCGCCGTGACAGAATGCCATGGTATCCTGGGAATGAGAGACCGGGAGTTCTTGGAACAGGCTGAAATCTTTTTTGGACCAGTTTTTGGCTTTCAGAATATTACCAACAGCCAGGGACTGAGGGGATCCCGGTGATCCGGCATTGATCCGTTTATTCTTCAATCCCGCCAGGGAGGTGATTTTCGCATCCCTGCGAACGATCAGCGTGACCGGGACATCATAAAGGGGCATGAGGCTTCGAAGGTTGACGTAGCTGATGTCCAGATACTCGAAATTTTCAGTCTTGTTGACTGCGTTGTAAAGCATATGTGAGTTGACCAGGCCGATATCCAGGGAGCCGCCCTGTAGGTTGGTTAGATTGTATACGTCGTCAGGCGTCGGCACTGTTTGGCAGTTCATATCACTTGCGTGACTGTTAATCACCCGACAGAGTACCCGGCCGGTAAAATGAGAAAATGACCCAGGCTCTCCCGTGCCTA
>RCNC010000205.1_pt1 | contig 34972 bp, 24 predicted proteins | sample 2041301 | NCBI WGS metagenome assembly RCNC01 (sample SAMN09708231, study PRJNA481090) | Marine sediment metagenome, whole genome shotgun sequencing project. | biome: marine sediment; feature: ocean; material: sediment; isolation source: Sewage treatment plant 13A marine sediment (STP13A) ... | reverse complement strand
GAAAACGGGTTGAGGAAGTAGCCTGGTATCTGAATGAGCGAGGATATTCTGCTGCTGCCTACCACGCCGGGCTTTCAGCGGACACACGTCGTGATGTGCAGGAGCGATTTATTCGTGATGATGTGCAAATCGTTGTTGCCACGGTGGCATTTGGCATGGGTATCGATAAACCCAATGTGCGTTTTGTGGTCCACTACGATCTGCCACGTCACATGGAGGGCTATTATCAGGAAACAGGCCGTGCCGGTCGTGATGGACTGGCAGCGGAGGCGCTATTGCTATTTGGTACCCAGGACGTGGCCACGGCACGTTACCACCTGGATCAAAATGGCAATGAAAGTCAGCGCCGCATCGACTCGCATAAGCTGAATTCTATGGTGGGGTTCGCCGAAAGCCTGACCTGCCGACGCCGTGTGTTGTTGAATTATCTCGGCGAGCAAATGGAGACAGATTGCGGCAATTGTGATATTTGCCTGAATCCACCGGAGCAATATGATGCGACCGAAGCAGCGCGTAAAGTATTGTCATGTGTTTATCGTGTCGGTCAGAGCTTTGGTATCAAGCACGTGGTTGACGTGTTACGCGGTGCGGACAACGAGCGAATACGCAAGTTTAACCATGAACGACTCACAACTTACGGGATCGGCATGGAGTACAGCGCAGCCGAGTGGTTGTCTATCGTGAGACAGTTGATCCACCGTGGTTACCTGATCCAGGATATCGCTACTTTCTCGGTGCTGAAACTGACACCGCAGGCGCTGCTTTTATTACGGGGTGAAGAGACACTGGAGTTGGCACGGCCACGACTACAGGAAAAAACCAGGAAAAAGAAAAGAAAATCCGGGCCGATCGCCGAACTTAGCGAGGATGATTTGCGTTTGTTTGAAACTTTGCGTGAGCTGCGCAAACAACTGGCTGCTGAGCAGGGGGTGCCACCTTATGTCATCTTTGGTGATGCCGCCCTGGTTGAAATGAGTCGTGAAAGACCGATGGATGAAGATCAGTTTCTGGAGATTAATGGTGTGGGCCAGGTCAAGCTGGAACGCCATGGCAGTACTTTTCTGGATGCGATCGCCTGCGACGAAGCCTGATTGATGATAAGAGTTGCTGTTACCGGAGCATCCGGTCATATAGGAGCAAACCTGGTCAGAGAGTTGATCGGTCGGGGTTATGAGGTGGTGGCACTGATCAGGAATACCTGTGATGCCCTGGAAGGACTCGATGTGACTAGGGTTCACGGTGACATTTCTGACCGGCAAAGCCTGTCCACGGCATTCAAGGGCGTTGAACAGGTTTATCATCTGGCCGCGTTCATCTCAATTCAATCCGGTGACAATGAACAACTTGAGTTGGTCAATATTGAAGGAACACGTCATGTTCTGGAAGTCTGTCAGTCCGAGGGTGTTTCTACTCTGATTCATTTTTCAACGATACACGCACTCGAACTGGCACCCCTGGATCACGCCGTGACAGAGGAAAATCCTTTACTCGGCCCCAGGACAGGTCACGGTGGTGACTATGACTATTCAAAAGCGCAGGCGGAGCGACTTGTCAGGCAAAATAGCTTTGAATCCCTGAGTACCCGCATTGTTTATCCAACAGCTGTATTTGGCCCGAATGATTTCAAGTTGTCATTGTTCGGTCAGGCGATTGTCAAGATGGCACATGGCCGTTTGCCGGCATTGGTGACCGGAGGTTTTGACTGGGTTGATGCCCGCGATGTAGCCTGGGCTGCCATTGAGGCTGCAGAAAAGGGTGGCGATGGTGACCGGTATATCCTCTCGGGGCACTATCTGAACATATCCGAAGTCGCTGCGGTCATATCAGAACTGACCGGTGTTGCTGCACCCCGTTATTCCTGCCCCACCTGGTTGGCCAGGTTTTTTGCACCTGCGATGGGTGTTTGGGCGCGTTTACTGGGTGAGGCTCCAATATACACACGGGATTCACTGGCGGCACTGTCTACCAACAAGGTCATGAGCCACTCAAAAGCAGCAGAAAACCTGGCTTATCAGCCACGTCCCTTTCGTCAATCAATGAAAGACGCACTGACATTCTATTCAGAACACGATCCAAAACAGGCGATGAACGATGGAGGCTGAATCCGCCTTGCAGATGGAACATTATCTGACCCTCTCGTTTGACTGGGTTGCCTATGGCACACTCGCGCTTGCACCACTGGTCTTTGTCGTGCTTTTTTATGTCAAGGCGCCATACGGTAGACATATTCGTCGTGGTTGGGGGCCGACGCTGGATAACCGCCTGGGCTGGTTTATCATGGAGTCCCCGGCCGTGCTGGTTTTTGGTGGCATCCTCGTTTGTTACGGTCAGCTGAATGCAACAACGCTTTTGCTGTTTGCACTTTGGCAACTTCATTATTGCCACAGGGTATTTGTTTACCCGTGGACGCTGAAAAAAGACAAAAAAATGCCCTGGTTAATACTGGTGATGGCAGTGATATTCAATACAAGTAACGGCTATCTCAACGCTTGGTCCATAGCCAGTCAAAGTGACAAATACAGTGATCTGTGGTTGACCAGTCCCCAGTTTATCATTGGCGTCATGGTCTTCTTTTCCGGCATGGTGTTGAATAAGATCTCGGATAAGCAGTTGTCAGGTTTGAGCCGTAGCAAAGAGGCAAATGGTGCCTATCAAATCCCCTACGGTTTTGCATACCGATGGGTATCATGTCCTAACTACCTGGGTGAGATTCTCCAATGGCTCGGTTGGGCCATAGCCGTTTGGTCTCTTGCCGGTTGGATATTTGCCATCTGGACGATGGCCAACCTCGTGCCACGGGCGATCGCTCATCACCGCTGGTACCGGCAGGAGTTTGACGATTATCCTGCAGAGCGTCGTGCTTTGATTCCTTTTTTGCTCTGACCCGACAGATTCATAAAGCAGAAAGCTCCGTTGACGATGCGCGCTGCCGTTTTTGGCGGTCAATGGCTACTAGTTGTGAATTCCAGAAACGTTGCTCACATCGGTAGTGTGCATGGTGGTGCGGGGTAGTGCTATTCAGGACACGCTCGAGCCGTCCATGGGCGCTCGTTAATTCGTTCCCGACGAATTACGGTCCCGAATAGCACTACCCCACACCACCTGAGAACCGATGTGCCAACTCACAGCGATATTGACGCTCCGCACCCATCAGGTGGGTGCCGCACATCGCTCAATTAATCGAACTCTATACTTGCGCTCAACGATGCTGCAGCGCACTAGCTGGATATTCCTTCTTCGATTGTACTAAGCCTGTTTCGTAGCTCTTCCAGTTGCGTTTCGAGTTCAGTCACCCTGGCATCCAGATCGCTTGAAAATCCTGTTGCCACATTTGCCTTGGGTAGAGCAGGAATATCCGGTTCACCACTAAGCAGGTGTGCGTAACGACCTTCTTTCTGGCCAAGCTGGCGGGGCAGGGCGGTTGCCAATGGAGGTTCTTGATCGATCAGATGTTTCAGCGCAAACTGCACGTCATCCAGATCGTCAAAATCGAATATCCGGTGTGAATGGGTTTTCAACTCATTCAGGGTTTGCGGACCACGTAACATCAAGGTGCACATCAGGGCGATACCCTGACTGTGTAATTTCAGGGCCTTGTTGACGAGATGCTCATACTTCGGTGCCCGTGCACCCCATTCCTCTCTCACCATGTCCATGGCTTCGAGTTCACGAACGGTGTGGCCAACCTCTCCCTCGCTATAATTGACAACCGGGTTGCGCGAAGACTTTTGATTACAGGCATTGCGTAGCGAATTCAGTGTTAACGGGTACTGGTCAGGTGTGCTCTCTTTCTTTTCCATCAGGCATCCGAGTACCCGTACCTGGATTGGGGTCAAAGTGTCCACAGAACTACTCCGTTTATGAATTAAGGGTATTCTAACCGAACGCCCCTAAAGTGGACATCGATGTGCAGGCGAGGGTTATTTAACTAAAATCCTCAGTGCCCGAATAAAAACAGCTACCCAATGATGAGTCGCCTTTTTTTCATCAGTTTGTTTTGCCACGGCATTTGCACTATCCCGGCTGGGTTTTCGCCGGTCTTCTTAACTATTCAGCCAACACCGTTTCATTTATTTCGATACTGACTACCTGGCGTGAACCGACAAATACCTCACCCGTTTGGCCGTGAATGGACAATACATCACCCGTATGTACCGTATGCGCAACCTCGCCATCGGATCCAATGATCGTGGCTTCATCTGATTTGACTCTAAGTTCCGGTACACCCAAAACAGCGCTGTACGATCTGTCTTCGATCCCGTGCACACAAACCGCGGCGTGTGAGGTTGACCCCCCCCTGGCTGCCAGCAAACCGTCAACCGACAGGATAAGCGGGATTTCATCAGGAACCGGATTTTCCAGTACCAGCAATATGCCATCCGGCTTGTCATTGTTGCCGTCAAGATTATCCTCGTTGTATTCCGCTGTCAGACGTTCAACGTCTGCCTGGTTGAATGCGACCAGGCCGCGGAAAGGCCCACCGCTGATACCAATCCCACGGCCCGATGGTTTACCTGTCTCCTTGAATGTTCGTGGACTAAGATAGGATTCCATCTGCGCGCTGCGTGCCTGCAGGATACTGAGTACTCCGCGCTCAACAGTGAACTCAAGTTCAGCATCAGAACCGAGAAAACGTCGCAAGCGGGCGCTGACATGATTGAGCTTGCGTTCCAGCATGGGAGCCAGGCTGTGCAGGGTTTGTACCGATTCGAATGATTTGGCTGCAGTCGTACCACCTACCAGGTCGTCGCCACAGGCGCTAAACTTTACATCGCCGGTAAACTCCCTGAAGCCCGTGGCTCGCATGCGCGTATTCGGTATTACGCCAGTCAACGAGATACTCATCTCGCTGATGCCGGGATTCAGTTCCTCGGTATTGGTGCGGTTACCGGATGCCATTTGCTGAACGATTGCCGCAGTGTGCCAACCATCGCTAAGATGTTTGATGTCCCGATATTGGCAAGCCCGATTACGATCCCAGGAGGCATGTACTGCCTGCAGGGCGGTTTGCAACTGCAGTTCGGCATCGTTGATGATCGATTCAAGTTGATCCCCGTGACCAGCCTCACGGATCGCATCCTTGCTCGCCTCGACCACTTCGCGCATAGCCGCGCCGGGCAAGTTAGTCTTGAGCACCACGCTATGGCGGCGCTTGATTTTTTCAATCAGGTCCAGTGCCTCGAGATCAAGATCCCAGACCGCTGCTGAAAAAGACACCAGGAATCGTCGATAGGCATCCCAGGCGTACCACTCATCCTCAAGTGCCAGTCCTTCTGCTACGGCATCAGTCATGCCAACAAAGACCATGGTTGCCAGCATTCCTGGCATTGAGAAGACTGAGCCGCCACGTACTGCGAGTAAAAGTGGTGCACTAGAATCACCGAGTCGCAACCTGGTGTCCTCGTTGCTTTCAATGTCTTTTTCCAGCAAACGTACATGCTGCAAAACTTCGCTCTCAAAATGCTGCTGCTCGCTTTTGTGGAGGCCAAGCCGGGGAAGCACGGTTGGAATGATGAAACCGTCACGGGTTGGAATTCCGAGGTAGGCGATGTAAATCAGGCCACTGCCCTTGCCACCAAAACGTCCCTGCAGGCTGGCAGCCTGCCTGTCTTCAACACGTTGCTTGATATCATCGATATGCGACAGGTGAACAAAATTCCAGGGGTCCTCGCCGGTGGGACCAAAATCCGTGTCCTTCTTTGTGCGGTCATTTTCAGATAGATAGGTTCGAGCCAGATCGGAAAAATGAACCAGGCTGTTGAGGTCATGCATGGTGCGCTGGAAGTTGGCCAGCACCGCGCGCATTTCGTCTGCTCCATAACCGAGGTGTTCGGCCATGACTTCGTAGGCGTTGCTGACCCGATGTATGAGACGATGATAATTTCGCTGGATTTGCTCCAGCACATCAAGTAATTCAGAAGGTTTGCGTGCAGGGTTAACAAGCATGATGGATAAATCCCACAGTTCGCGTGAGAACAGGCCATCGAGATCCAGGTTGCCAGCACACAGATGGACTATTCTCAGACACTCATCAAGCGCTACACCGTTCTCCTGGTAACCGGATGCGACATGCCTTAAGGAGAAAAAACCCAATTCTTCCAGGATACAATCTAGTTGGTGTAACAGGTAGCGCTGGCTGTTAAACACGCCGCTGCCAACCAGTGATTCGAGTTCACGTCGAAGACTGCAACTGCGTTTAAATGCACTGAATTGTGTTTCACCTTGATACAGGTTGATTAACTCATCAAGGGCCTTGAAAAGTGCGTCCTGGTGATCAGAGCGGATATGATCACAAAACTCACTAACTGCTTGACGAGATTGCTGTTCTATCGCCTTGGCTGAAAAGCCCTCAGTACCAGGTAGCGACGCCTGCAGGATCTGTAACCGTGCATCAAACGGATCACCTGCACCTGATGTCCAGTTTCCATCACGTAGCTTGGCTGCGAGGCTGCGCAGACGGTGTTGGTACACCCAAGGATTTTCTGCCCTGATGCCCTTTTCAATCAGTGACTCGAGTTCCACTTCCATGGTATTAGTTGATCCACAACGAAGGAGTTCATCTGCATAGGTGTTGCGCCACTCGGTAAGGCGGTTTGTAATCTGCGAACTGCCCAGGAGTTGTTCAAGGTTGCTAACGATTCGGTTGACCAGTTGGCTTACTTTGTCGTCAGAACGTACAGCTTCATCGGCCGGGCAGGGGATCTCGCGTTCCGGGTCCGGGAAGTCAGCTACATGTGTTATTAGCCATTGTTGGTAGGCCCGTGCCAGCATGAGCGTGTGTTTACCCATGGCATGGTGTGTGCTTCTGCGAATCTCGTTGGCAATTGCGCTGCCACGTACATGTACTTCTGAAAGGTCGATGGTGTCCTGCCAGACCTCGTCGATCAGTTTTGGCTGTGAGACCATGCCTGAAATGCTGCGCACCAGGATACTGGTCGGCAAACGTAGACGCTCCGCAAAGGGGCCATTCATGAACTCTGCCAATTCGAGACGTACTCGACTGATCTCGGGTTTCAGGTTCTTGGCGCCGGGCGTCCCCCGATAGGAACTGCTACACAGACGCGCGACCAGGAAACGCAGCAAATACACGGCCTCATGGCGACTGCCGCAGTTATTCAGACGATTGAGTAAACTGGCCAGGTCCCGCAGACGTGCGACCTGAATGGTTGGCATATCATCTACATGCAAATGATAAATCTCACGCTCCAGGTCAATGACCTCATCTCCCTGTCCTGCAAGCCTGATGATCAGGGCGTCGGTGATAAGTGTGCCATGTGGCAGACGCAGTTTTTCTATGACATGTTCGGCATCTCTTTGTAAGAGGTAAATTGTCAGGTGGCCATGCGCATCGTAGGGCACGACCAGGCTATTGCCGGCTTTGAAGATGCGGTGGTTGGCAATTTCAAACATCCTGTAGCGCTGACTGAGAAAAGACATTGTCTTCAAATAAAGACGCAAAGCTACCTTGTATTCTTCCTGGTGCTCACCCTCGGTGCCTGGGGTCAGGTAGGCATCGACCAGTGCGCGATTCAGCAGATCGATTTGTCCTTGTTCCGGGTCGCTGAAAGATTCCCTTTCATCCGGAACGATGTTGATATCGTCATATGTGGGTGTTTGCACTGTCATTTCCTTATCAGCGATGTGCGGAAACTCTGGAGTCCGTACCCTCTTTGAAAAGAAACTATATCCACGGGGCTTGAGTGCAGCAATGACTTGAGTCATTTTTTGTTCGTGCTGCGCATGCACTCTTCGAGTGAGACAGCATTCACATTTGTTGAGAGACATTTAATTCGCCAATGACTCAGATCAGCAGGCAATATCTCGTGGATTGTGTAATATTGTCAGATTAATCGAATCGTTGAAGAGAATTGTAATGGGTGAAACAAATATCAAGCCATCAAATCAGGTTGCACGTGCGATAGCTTCCGGTTGTTCGGTGGTTTATGTGGTGACCTGGGAGGAGGAACGTCTTGAGAGCATGCTTGTCAGTGCATCGGAGACGCTTTTCGGAGATGACCGGCCAGTTTGGGTATGGTCTGCGGCATTGGGATTTACTACAGGTCCTGGCCGTGAACACAAACTGCTTGATCCGGTCGATGCACTGTCTTTTATTATCAATGAAAAACCGGACGCGATTTGTCTTTTCAAAGATTTGCCAGTGCATTTTAAGGCAAACCATGCATTGATTCGTGCGATGCGTGATGCCTACGATTCATTCTCCATCCGACCGGGCTCGCTGGTGGTATCGCACCCCTGGAATATTTGTCCGGCTGAATTGAGCAAGGAAATTTTTTTGCTGGAACTGGCCTTGCCGGATTCGGACGAATTGCTGGGTTTGTTGAGTTCAATGAACCAGGATTCCAGTTTAAAAGGGGAGGTTTCCGAAGACTGGCTCGGGCGGGTAGCAGCAGGTATGCACGGCTTGTCACTGAACGAAGCACGGGATCTGTTCCGGCAGATGTTGAGTGAGTCAGTGGTAGATATTGATGCGGCACTGCACGAGATAAACCTGGCCAAGGCACAACTCCTGATGAAGGAGAACTGCCTCGAAGTGGTAACCAAGAGATACGATATCGACGAAATTGGCGGTCTGGATAAACTCAAGGCCTGGGTCGTCTCGCGTCGCGAATTATTCAGCAAGGAAGCTCAGGAAGCCAATATCCAGGCACCAGCCGGCATATTGATGATGGGCGTCAGTGGCTGTGGTAAATCGTTGGCGGCGAAAACCATCCCGTCCGTTTGGGACCTGCCACTTATTCGCCTTGATATGAACAAGATCATGTCGGGTGGCTGGGGTTCACCTGAGGTTGCATGGGAACGCTCAATACGTGCCGCTGAGAGTGCCGCACCGGTGGTGCTGTGGATCGATGAAATCGAGAATAGTTTCGGTTTTCTGAACGATTCCGCAACTTCCGGAAACATGACGATTTTCTCATCCTTCCTCACCTGGATGCAGGAGAAACCACCGAATGTTTTCGTGGCCGCCACTGCCAACAGGATCGAAATACTTCCACCGGAGATGATCCGCAAGGGCCGTTTCGACCAGTTGTTTTTCGTAGATCTACCGGAAGTACCGGCTCGTATGCAAATCCTGAGTATCCATATTAAAGGCCAGGGAGGTGATCCGGATGAATTTGATCTCGAACACCTGGCCGGAATCGTAAACGGCTGGACAGCCGCCGAGATCGAACAGATGGTCAAGGCGGCGCGAATTGATGCCTTCACCGAAGGCCGTGAGTTTAACTACGATGACATTATCCACAATATCTATCGTATTGTGCCCTTGTCCAAGACCATGTCCGAACAACTCAATGCACTGCGTATCTGGTCACATAACCGCGCTACCCGTGCAAACTGATGAAGGGGACATCAGGACTTGAGCTATCTGATGTCCATGGAGATAATTAAAACTTAATAATCAAAGTGATACATAATAATGGTGAGAAATAACATAATCTTGGTGTTAATGTTTTTATCAAGCCTGTTTGCCGCTAACGTGCAGGCTGAAGGTGATGCCACCAGGGGGCAGGAGTTGGCAGAATACTGTGTTGATTGCCATGGTGATGACGGTCTGGGTGATGAAGATATTCCCCCGATTGCAGGCATGGAAGCGGCAGGCCTCCGTAAAGAGTTGATGGACTTCAAATCGGGTGCGCGGGTAGACGAGTATGAAATGATGGTGGAAACCGCAGCTGATCTCAGTGAACAGGATATAACCGATCTGGCGGCGTACTTCTCGACTCTGCCTGGAAAATAAGCGCTACAGCGATGCTGACAGCAATGGGGCCAACACGATTCATTTTGGCGCGCCATTTGACATACATTAGGGTATCATAATGTTCCATGACCAGGCCCAGCAGGTAAGCACCTATGTCCAAGCCGATACATGACCCTCTGTCGAAGAAAGTTGATAACGAAAGCCGTATAGAATTCAAGAATACGACCTGCTATATGTGCGCCTGCCGATGCGGCATTCGCGTGACCTTGCGGGATGGCGAGGTCCGCTATATCCAGGGCAACCCGGATCATCCGCTCAACAAGGGTGTGATCTGTGCCAAGGGTTCAAGCGGCATCATGAAACAGTACAGCCCGGCACGTTTGACCAAGCCTTTGTTGCGTAAGGCCGGCAGTGATCGCGGTAAAAGTGATTTCGAAGAAATTTCCTGGGACAAGGCCTTTGAAATCATGGAAGAGCGCATGGGTCACTTGCGTGGCACCGACCCCAAGAAACTCGCCCTGTTTACCGGTCGTGACCAAATGCAGGCATTGACCGGTTTGTTCGCCAAGCAATACGGTACACCCAACTATGCGGCACATGGCGGGTTCTGCTCGGTCAACATGGCTGCGGGTATGATTTACACCATTGGTGGTTCGTTCTGGGAATTCGGTGGGCCGGATCTGGAGCGTGCGAAATTGTTTGTCATGATTGGCACCGCAGAAGACCACCATTCCAACCCGTTGAAAATGGCACTTTCCAAGTTCAAACGCCAGGGTGGCAAGTTCATTTCCGTCAACCCGGTGCGTACCGGTTACTCGGCCATCGCCGACGAGTGGGTGCCGATCAAGCCCGGTACCGATGGCGCGCTGTTTCTTGCCCTGATCAATGAGCTCATTAAGCAGGGCCTCTATGACCGCGAGTTTCTGACCCAGTATTCGAATGCGCCTGAGTTGGTTAATATGGATGAGAATTCCTCGGAATACGGCATGTTTGTACGTTTTGAAGTGCCACACGAGGAAGGCTGTTTTGACCCGCAGAACAAGCTGTGGTGGGACCGCGATCTGGATAAACCGATCTCCACGCATACACCGGGTGCCGATCCTTATTTTCTCGGTGAATACAAACTTGATGACGGCACGCCGGTAAAACCGTCATTCCAGTTGCTGGTCGACCGGGTTAAAGAATATACCGCTGAGTGGGCCTCGGAAATTACCGGTATACCCGCAGAAACAATCGTACGACTGGCCCATGAGATGGGCATCACGGCACGTGATGAAAAGATCGAGCTACCGATTCCATGGACCGACACCTGGGGTGATGAACACCAGACAGTGACGGGTAACCCTGTCGCTTTCCATGCAATGCGTGGCCTGGCGGCGCATTCCAATGGTTTCCATACGATACGTTCCCTGTCCATATTAATGAGTATCCTCGGTACCATCGATCGCCCCGGCGGTTTCCGCCACAAGGCACCATTTCCAAGGCCGATACCGCCCTGTGCCAAACCGCCAAATGATCCGCGTGCGGTACAGCCAAATACACCGCTGGATGGTATGCCACTTGGCTGGCCCGCTGACCCTGATGACCTGTTTGTCAATGATGATGGCAGTCCGGTGCGCATCGACAAGGCCTTTTCATGGGAATTCCCGCTGTCGGTTCACGGCATGATGCATAACACCATCACCAACGCCTGGCGCGGAGACCCCTACAAGATCGACACGCTGTTTTTGTTCATGGCCAACGTCGCATGGAATTCGAGTATGAATACCTCCGGCGTGCGCGAGATGCTCAATGACAAGGACGAGAATGGCGAGTACAAGATTCCGTTCCTGATCGTTGCCGATGCATTCCAGTCGGAAACAGTTGCCTTCGCTGATCTTGTATTGCCGGACACCACTTACCTGGAACGCCATGATGTGATGTCGATGCTGGATCGCCCGATCTCCGAGTATGAGGGTCCGGCAGATTCGGTGCGTATCCCCGTGTTGCCTCCAACGGGTGAATGCAGACCTTTCCAGGACGTCATCATAGAACTGGGTGCACGACTTAAGTTGCCGGCTTTTACCAAGGCCGATGGCAAGCCGAAATTTCGCGATTATGCGGATTTTGTGATCAACTATGAGACTTCACCCGGTTCCGGTATCGGCTTTTTGGCCGGTTGGCGTGGCAAGGGCGGTGAGAAATTCATGAAGGGCGAACCCAACCCGAAACAATGGGAGATGTACGAGAAAAACAACTGCGTATTCCAGTATGAGTTGCCCAAGTCTTATCAATACATGCGTAACTGGAACCAGGGCTACCTCGAATGGGCCAAGCGACACGCCCTGTTACGCTATACCGAACCCATCAATATCCATATTTACTCCGAGGTGTTGCAGAAATTCCGCCTGGCGGCACAGGGTAAGTCGGATGGCAAACAGCCACCCGATCACTTGCGCAAACGGGTGGAAACGCACTTCGATCCGCTGCCGTTTTACTCGCAGCCACTGGAAGCACTGCAAAGTGATTTGCACAAGTATCCGCTCAATGCGATAACGCAGCGTCCGATGGCAATGTATCACTCATGGGATTCCCAGAATGCCTGGTTACGGCAGATACATACCTATAACTTCCTGTATGTGAACACCAAAACCGCACGTGCGGCTGGCATTCAAGATGGTGGCTGGATGTGGGTTGAATCCATGCATGGCAAGGTTCGTTGTCTGTGCCGCCACTCCGAGGCGGTGGAGCCCGGTACCGTGTGGACCTGGAACGCCATTGGCAAGGCATCGGGTGCATGGGCACTGGATGGTGATGCCAACGAGGCGAAGAAGGGTTTTCTGCTCAACCACCTGATCAGCGAAGAGTTGCCACCGTCTGAGGATGGTGATCACCTGTCCAATTCAGACCCGGTCACAGGGCAAGCCGGTTGGTTTGACGTACATGTTCGAATCTATCCCGCCGATGCCGATGAGGAACAGGTCAGTGCACCACAGTTCGACACAATGGAGCCGGTTCCCGGGCAGATGATTGAAAGGAAGCCCAGTCGCTGGTTAACCTACTTTGCCGGCAAGAGGGGCAAGTCATGACACAACTGGCTTTGGTTATCGATCTTAATGTCTGTGTGGGCTGTCATGCCTGTGTCACCTCCTGCAAGGAGTGGAACACCTCCGGTACGGCGGGTTTCATGTCCGACATGAATCCTTATGGCAAGGATCCGACCGGCACATTTTTCAATCGTGTACAAACTTTTGAAGTGGGACAATTTCCCAATACAGAGACGGTGCACTTCCCGAAGAGTTGCCTGCACTGTGAAGATCCGCCTTGCGTACCTGTGTGCCCGACCGGTGCCAGTTACAAACGTGAATCAGACGGCATCGTGCTGGTGGACAGTGACAAGTGTATTGGCTGCAAGTATTGTTCCTGGGCCTGCCCATACGGTGCGCGTGAACTCGACGAACAGCAGAAAATCATGAAAAAGTGCACACTTTGTGTGGACCGAATCTACGATGAATCACTACCGGAGGCTGAGCGTAAACCTGCCTGCGTACTGGCATGTCCGGCCGAGGCACGTCTTTTCGGAGACGTCAACGATCCGGATTCTGAAGTTGCCATTGCCATTCGTGAGAGCGGTGGTTACCAGTTGATGCCCGAGTGGGGTACCAAACCGGCCAACCATTATCTGCCACGACGTAAGGCGAGTATTACCATTCATGAGGACGAGTTGATCCGTGCGGATAACCCGCTGCAAAAGGAACGTCAGAAGCCAATGCCCGATGATCGCGACCCGACTCTTGACGAAACCACGAGTTGGTAAGAGGAGTATCAATATGCATCCTGCTTTTTCAATCATCTTTCTTACAACCCTGATCGGCGCAGGCCAGGGACTGTTCCTCGCGCTCTATAGCGGGCAGTTATATTCGGTCTTCAGGCTATTGCCTACACAGAATTCAGTGCAGTTCTTTGCACTCGGTAGCCTGCTTGTCCTGGTTTTACTGGCGGCAGGTTTGTTTAGTTCGTTTTTCCATCTTGGGCGTCCGGAACGTGCCTGGCGATCAGCGGCACAATGGCGTACTTCCTGGATGTCGCGTGAGGTGATTGTCCTGCCGGCTTTCATGGGCGCAGTTGCGGTTTGGGGTCTGATTCACTACCTGGGTTGGAATCCGGTACTGTTCACATTTCGTGATACGTTTGTGGTCGATTTGTCTCTGGTCGTGGGTGGGGTTGCAACAGTGCTGAGTTTTGCATTGTTCCTTTGCACCGGCATGATATACGCCTGTATCAAGATGTTACAGGAATGGGCCACACCGCTGACAGTCATCAATTACACCCTGTTTGGTGGCGCTTCCGGCTTCCTGCTAGCGACGGCATTTGCTGCATGGCAAGCTTCGGAACAAACCGGTTTCTTTGCTGGCTGGGCATTTGTTTTAACCACGCTCGTACTGATTACACGCGCTGCAAGTTTATTCCGCAATGCCCGTATTAAACCCAAGTCGTCGATAGAAACTGCCATCGGTATCCGCCATGGTCAGATCGAGCAAAAGGCACAGGGAATGATGGGCGGTTCGTTTAATACGCGCGAATATTTCCACGATGCATCAAAGCGCAAATACAAAAATATCAAATGGATGTTCCTGGTGCTGGTATTCCCGGTGCCGTTGCTTTTATTATCCGTTGGTATGGCTACTGACGCCCTGGGGCTTTTAATTGCAGCTTTCCTTGTGCAATACCTTGGTTTGCTGATGGAACGCTGGTTTTTCTTCGCACAGGCAAACCACCCGCAAAATTTGTATTATCAGACGGTTTGATTCTAGTGTGGGGCACGAATCCTGCTGCCAACCGTGGGTAATCCGTGCCCGTAGGGTGCGTAACTTGTTACGCACGGGTTCCTGATGGTGCTGGGAATTAACCCCGCGTGGATAATACAATCGTGCCCGTAGGGTGGGTAACTTGTTACCCACGGGTTTCAAATGGTGCCGGATACGGAACACTTAATGTATCGTAAAATTCTGATAACTATATTATTTCTTGTCTTGCTGGCGTTTGTGCTTCGAAACGAAGACAGATCGGAACATCAGGAAGCGGAAACAGTAACTGCACAGCTTGAACTACCGGTACTAAGCGATGCCAGCTACAACTGGATCGGGGCTCGCATCTACCAGAACGAAGCGCGGGGTCAGGAAGACAATCTGACTTATTGGGGAGCAGGAGAGGACTTCCCTTCGCTGGGAATAGGTCACTTTATCTGGTTTCCCGAAGGTGTCGATGCACCTTTTGATGAGCAGTTTCCGGACATGGTTTCTTTTGTACGTCAGCAGGTTCCCAAAGACCTGGAACCGCCTGCCTGGTTGCAAAGCCTGGATCCCCTTGTTGCTCCCTGGACCAGCAAAGAGCAATTTGATGCGCACTGGGCGTCTCCTGAAACGAGTAGTTTGCGCAAATGGCTGGCGGCAACGCAGCAGCACCAGGCCCGGTTTATTGTTTCTACATTTGAGGAAAGGTGGAGAAACCTCGAGCTTCCGGCCCAACAGAAACAGCATCTGACCGGACTGCTACAGCGTCTGGTGAATACACCGGAGGGTCTTTTTGCACTGATTGATTATTACAACTTCAAGGGCCTTGGCAACAACCCCAGGGAGCGCTACCAGGGAGAAGGTTGGGGCCTGGTGCAGGTTCTTGAACTCGTGACTCAACTGCCCGCTGATGAGGAAAACTGCAGCGACATCGTAGAGCAATTCCGGGATGCTGCCGCGAGCCGGTTGCATCTGCGGGTAGAACTTTCCCCACCTGAGCGAAACGAAGCACGCTGGCTGGCCGGTTGGTTAAAGCGCCTGGATGGCTACCTGGTTTATGAAACGCCAGCGGACAGGTTTAGTGGGTGTGGTTTTCGTGTGACCCCCTATCTGCAGAACCCAGCCGGGGATGCCATCACGTTTATCTGGTTTAGCAATGCTAAACGGGCAGGGCAGTTGTCATTGTGGAAAACCGAAACCGATAATGTTGAGGACGCTGCTCAATTTAAATCTAACCCGGTACGGGCGGAAGCGCTTGCCTATCACCCGATGGAAAACTGTCACCAGGAAGATTGCGCAGATGCGTCCCTGCCGTATTTACACCAATTGCGTGTCACCGGGCTGGATCCGGATACCCAGTATGAATACCAGGTCACACAGGATTCCGGCCATTCTGAAGGTTGGTTTTTGACATTGGGTAATGACCAAAGGCCGCTAAGATTCATTGTATACGCCGATAGTGAAACGGAACCGGAGTCCACTGGTAAACACGCATTCTGGCCGGGTGCCACGACAGCGCGAAAACTCAGGAAATATCCGCTGGATCAAACGACCGGCTACACACAGAACCTGGAGGTTATCAAACAACGCCAGCCTTCGTTTGTGGCCATAGCGGGTGATCTTGTCCAATCCGGTGGTGAGCAACGGGATTGGGATGAGTTCTGGATGCATAACGCCGAATTGGCAGCATCAAGCGTGATATTACCCGCGCTTGGTAATCACGAGTATTTCGGTGGTCCGGGAAAACTGGGTAAATATGAGACAAAAGACTCAGAACGTGCAATTCGAAAATATCAGAGCTACTTCGATCTTCCTGACAATAACTCAGGTAACCCGGTGCATTCAGAAAGATATTACGCCATGGATTATGGCGTCGCTACGCTGATTGTCCTCGATACCACCGACGGTCTCCCGCATCAGAGTGAGCAGGACACCAACTGGGGGCTTCGCGGTGAAAACGATGGTGGCCAGGCACCTGACTGGCACCCGGGTTCAGAGCAACATGACTGGTTGACAGAAAAGTTGCAACAAGCGCAGCAGGAAAGCCATTTTACTTTTGTCATGTTCCATGGGGCACCTTATTCGTCGGGCGTCCATGCGAGGTTGCCGGGTAAAAAAGCGGGTGAGGATGGGTTATCTGCACGGCCAATACAGTCACTTACGCCCCTGTTTCTGCGCTATGGTGTCGACGCAGTCTTTAGTGGACACGATGAAATGTATGAGCACTCTGTCGTTTCCGGAGTGGAAATATCCCCCGGAGGTCAAAATCGTGATCACGCGGTTCACTTCTATGATGTCGGTATCGGAGGCGACGGGCTGCGGGGACCGGTTAAGGGTGTGCTGAATGCTCAGCAGGTTTTCCTGGCGCATTCCGATTCGCCGGAAATTTATGACGCCGGTGGCGTGTTGCGTGATGGTGGCAAACATTACGGACACATGGAAGTGAATATTGACAAGAACTCCGCCGGTCAATGGCAGGCCCGATTGGATCCTGTTTACATTTTTCCATTGATGGATGTCGGCGGGCAGGTGCCTGGATTTGAAAGACGGCTCTACGATGACGCACTTACACTGATCTCGGAAGACTAGCCCGCATAAGCTGCCCGGCGCTATCTCCCGGGATGCTTGTGCAATATGCGGGTTAGGAATAATTTATTATTATTTCGGAATACATTGCCATTCTGCTGTGTTAATTTATAGCTCGTTTGGGTTGATTTGCCGAGTTTTATGTTATGTCCTGTCTTCTGAAAATGCGGGCCGTTCGGGAAGAGTTGTCAGTCAATGAAAAGAAGATTGCTGACTTCATCTTAAATAATGCCGCACTCATCAGAGACTATTCCTCACAGAATCTGGCAGCTTCTGTAGGTGTCAGTCAGTCGAGTATCATCAAGTTCAGTCAAAAACTTAATTACCGTGGCTTCACCGACCTGAAACTGGCCATCCATGAGTCGGTTGTAAAAAGTGAGAACGGCGACCCCCCCAGTGAAATGATCCAGGCAGTTGAGGAGCAGTTCGACTCTGTTCCCCAGCAGCTTTACAACTTAAAACACGAAGCACTGATGACTACGATGGAACTGAATGATGAAAAACGCATTCTCTCTGCCGTGGAAATTCTGGAAAAAAGCAAACGGATACAAATTGTTGCCCTGGGCACCGGTTCGCTGGTGGCTCGAAACTTTGCCAGCATGTTGATACAGGTCGGCAAGTCGGTGATTGCGGAAGTGGATACCTATATTCAGTTATCCAGCATTGCGACCCTTGGAATAGGGGATGCGGTGGTAGTCATTTCATTCTCCGGCCAGTCGTCGAAAATGATACAGATCACACGTCAGGCCAGGAAAGCCGGGGTCAGCATCATATCTTTAACCAATTACAGTGCCAATCCCATCAGGTCTCTCGCTGATGTCCAGCTATTCTCTGTTAAGCAGAATGGAAGCTTTGCGATCCCACAAATTATTTCCAATGCGTCCCAGCAACATGTGCTTGATGTTCTGTTCAGCCTGATGTTGAAACGGGACGGCAAGGCAAGAGAGTTGCTGGTCTTAAGCCGCAAAGCTGTGGAGGAGTGATTGTCACTTGCCAAGCTTGGAGTTTGGTTGAAATGGAGCTTCCACCGATTTGATGGTCAAATGCCGTCCGGTGTATCGAGGCCTATCAAGTCGTCATAGCTTGGGCGTTGCCGGATAACCGTAACTTCAGTTCCCTCCACCAGTACTTCGGGCACCAGGGGACGGGTATTGTATGAGGACGCCATGACGGCGCCATAAGCTCCCGCATCCTTGATCGCGATCAGGTCACCGGCCTGCAACGGCTTCATGGTCCTGTTGCGTGCAAATGTATCACCCGTTTCGCAAATCGGTCCGACGACCTGATATTGCTCAGGCTCACCATCACGCAGAAGGCAAGGTACGATCTCGTGAAAGGCATCGTACAGGCTGGGTCTGAGCAAATCATTCATGCCGGCATCAATGATTAAAAAACGGTCATGTTCCCCATCCTTAATGTAAATGACACGCGAGACAAGTATGCCGGTATCACCCACAAGAGAGCGACCGGGCTCTACGAGTATCCGGCAATCAAGTTGTCCGAGTATGTCGTTTGCGAGGGCCGCGTAGTCGGTGATTGGTGGTGGAACCTGGTTTTCGTCCGCATAGTCAATACCCAATCCACCGCCGATATCAAGAACGGAAATCGGATGACCCTGGTCTCTGAGCTCCCTGGTCAGTTCTGCCAGGCAGAGAAATGCCTGCTCGAATGGTTCCAGTTGGGTCAACTGAGATCCAATGTGCATATCAATGCCCTGAACCCTGATACCCGGAAGCTCTGCGGCACGGGCATAGGCCTCATGTGCACGTGTCCAGGGAATACCAAATTTGTTACTGGCCTTACCTGTTGAGATTTTGGCATGTGTCCTGGCATCAATATCCGGGTTGATGCGAAAAGCAATGGCTGCTTGCTTACCTGCAGCAACAGCCACTTCATTCAGCAATTCCAGTTCCGGTTCGGATTCAATATTGAACTGAAAAATATCCTGCTCAAGTGCGAAGCGCATCTCACGGGCGGTTTTGGCTACGCCCGAATAGACGATTTTTCCGACGGGGATTCCCGCTTGCAATGCTCTCCTTAGTTCGCCTTCCGAGACAACATCAGCACCCGCGCCCATATTGCCGAGGGCACGGATAATCGCCTGGTTGGAATTTGCTTTGACGGCAAAACAAACGAGTGAGTTTTCCGCTTTGAAATGTTCGATGTAAGCCAGGTAGTTCTGTCGCAGGGCGGATGCAGAATAACAATAGACCGGGGTTTGCAATTGTTCGGCGATGTCATCGACCGGTACACTTTCAACGTAGAGTTGTCCTCCACGGTAATCAAAAAACGCCATCTTTTATCTCGCCTGTGATGAAAAAAATAATATAATATTATAAGCGTGTTTCATTGGAATATATAATTACTAATCACCTCAGGATCCTAGGAAATTATGTCTGAACAATGGCTGTCTGTTCTGCCCCCTATCGTCGCGATTGCCGTTGTACTGTGGCGACGGGAGGTCATACTCGCTTTGTTTCTCGCAATATTCACCTCGGAGCTTTTGCAACAATCATCCTTGTTGTCGAGCGTTCCATTGGCAGGTGTATTTACACTGGAACGTATCATTGGCGTTTTCGAGGACAGGGACAACGCCAGAATCCTCATATTCAGCCTGATGATTGGCGCATTGCTGGCTTATATCCGGCAGTCCGGTGGTGTAACGGCAATGGTCAATTCGATTATCAATCGTGGCGTTGCACGCAATGGAAGACAGGCGGCTTTGTTGACAAGTGGGGTCGGAGTCGCGGTATTTGTTGAATCCAATCTGAGTGTGCTGACTGCGGGAATTTTGTCCCGTGGTATTTTTGACCGCTTTGGTCTGAGCAGAGCAAAACTGGCCTATATCATTGACAGTACATCAGCACCGATATGTATCCTGATTCTTTTGAACGCATGGGGGGCGTATATCCTGGCTTTGCTCGGTACTTACGAGCTTGAAGCCAGTGCTGCGCAGATATTATGGGGCACATTACCCTTGAATTTTTATGCATTGGTGACCCTCGTCATCGTTTTTATCACCGCCTGGACGGGCAAGTATTTCGGTCCACTGGCACGCAGTAAAACCATCAAGCATGAAGACAGCGCGGAAGATCTGCCGGTTGATGCTACGCATCCAAGTTATATGTTCGTGCCGCTGCTGGTGATGGTCGGCGGTATGGTTGCCTTCATGTTCTGGACGGGTGATGGTGTCATGGCCAATGGCAGTGGTTCGCGGTCGGTACTGTACTCGGTCGCGCTTGCATGCCTGGTTGCCTACGTGATGATGTTGTCGAGTGGCAATTTTACCCACGTAAAGCTGGTCAAGATCGGCTTTGAAGGTATGGGTGAGCTGTTGCCACTGGTTACCATCGTGTTGTTTTCGCTGGCGCTTGGTGCCAGTTTGAAGGAACTGGGGACCGGCATATTCATAGCCGGGCTGGTCGGTGAATTTCTGCCGATAACCCTGGTTGTTCCGATGATGTTCCTGGCAGGTGCACTGATTTCGTTTTCTACCGGGACATCCTGGGGTACGTTTGCAATTTTGATTCCCATCGGCGTCCCATTGATCCAGACCCTCGGTTTGCCACCTTCACTGGTTCTCGCCGCTATCCTGGGTGGTGGTATTTTTGGTGATCATTGTTCACCCATCTCGGATACCACGGCTGTTTCTGCGATTGCCTCAGGCTGTGATTTGCTTGAGCACGTGAGAACACAGTTGCCGTATGCGATGGTGGCTGGTGCAATTACTCTATTAATGTATTTTGTGGTGAGTCTCGTCTATTTGTAGGTGGCGCAGACTCAGCCTGTATCTTGAGCATTAAGTTCTTATCAATCTTCCTGGATCAAAGATGGATGCATTTTCAATGACAAAATCAGAATTTAACATCGTCGTTCACCACTCAGGCCGGGGTTTGGTCTGGCGTTGGTTATTGCTATCGGTATGTTTACTGCTATTGGTTGCTGCTCCGACAGGTCAGGCACAGGAACGCGAAGGTATCAGCGAAGCCGATGTGGCCACACTGGCCGGGCGGGCAATGTCTGAGTTCAATGTGCCGGGAATGGCCATAGGCATCATCAAGGCAGACAAGATCCTGCTTGCGGAAGGCTATGGTATTCGTGAAATCGGCGAGCCAGAGTCGGTTGATACACAAACACTGTTCAAGATCGCATCGAACAGCAAGGCATTCACCAGTGCGGCCTTGGCAATACTGGTAGATGATGGGTTGATTGCATGGGATGGCCTGGTGATCGATTACATCCCCGAGTTCCGCATGAAAGATCCCTGGGTGACTGCTAATTTTACGGTGAGGGACCTGTTGACCCACCGCAGCGGTCTGTCGCCATTTAAAGGTGATATGTTGCTCTGGCCGGAACCCAATTCATTCGGCGTCACAGATATCATTCATGCGCTCCGTTATTTTGAACCGGTCAGCAGTTTTCGCACCAGGTATGCCTATGACAACCTGTTGTATATCGTTGCCGGAGAGATTATTCCCAGGGTCAGTGGCAAGACATGGGGTGAGTTTGTCGAGAGCAGGGTCATGCGCCCTGCGGGTATGAATAACTGTTTTGCTGACCAAATCCCAAGGAGAAAGATGAGGAATCTCGCCACACCACATGGTGTGATCGAGGGCGAGTTGAGTGTCATTGAACGCGGACGCATTCCCCGTCAACCGCCTGTATCCGCAGCTGCCGGTGGAGTTATTTGCAGCCTGGATGACATGCTGATTTGGGTCAGAACCCAGTTGAACCATGGAACAACCCTTGATGGTATTGGATTATTCAGTGCCGGACAAAGCCGGGAAATGTGGAAGCCAGTCACACTCAGGAGTGTTAGTGAACGTGACCTGGAAATGAATCGAACACATTTTAAAGCCTACGGTCTTGGTTGGCGCCTGGCCGATGTGCATGGCTTTCTGGAGGTTTCACATACCGGCACGCTTGCCGGAATGAAATCCTATGTCGTGATGATTCCCGAGTTGGATCTGGGTGTGGCGTTGCTGACCAATGGTTCAAGTTCGGCCGCACGTTCAACCGTTATGAATACCATCGTCCGTTCTTTCATGCCGGTTGAAAAGGTGGATTGGATTCAGCTGGTTCTCGATGAACAGGAAGCTGAAGATCAGGCCAGCCAACAGCAAGAGGGGCAGCTTGTGGAAGTGGACGAGCCAGCTACAATTACCAGCGTCCCATGTCAGGTACCCGAACTGTCACTTCTGACGGGTCGTTACCGGGATCCATGGTTTGGAGACGTGGTCATTGAGATGAAAGGTGGCCAATTGATCTTTTCTGCAGACAAATCTCCGAAACTCAAGGGTCCCTTACTCCATCATGAAGGAAACCGCTTTGTCATCCGCTGGACCGACAGGTCGCTTGAGGCCGATGCCTGGATTGAGTTTGAATTGGATGAGGATGGGCCGGCTTCTGCCATATCCATGTCCAAACTGGATGGTGGAGATTATGATTTCGAAGACCTGATCCTCACCAGGGTAGAGTGATGAGACCCACAACCGCAACTGTCCGCCTTGCTGACATTGCTCACAATTATGAATTGGCCTGTCGGCTAGCACTGAAATCAAAAAATATCGCCGTGATCAAGGCGAATGCCTACGGGCACGGTATGCTGGAAGTCGCACAGAGTCTGCAGACCAGGGTTCCGGCGTTCGCTGTCGCCCTGGTTGAAGAAGCGGCTCAGCTGAGGGATGCGGGAATCACCCGGCCCATCCTTGTTTTGCAGGGTGCAAATGATGCTGCAGACATTAAAGAGGCTGCCGCCCATGATTTGTGGTTATTGCTGCATCGGCAACAACAGATTGATGAGCTGCTTTCTTCAAAACCTAAAAAGCCTCTCAGGGTCTGGTTAAAACTGGAAACCGGTATGCATCGCTTCGGTCTTGAACCGGCTGTACTTGATCAGGTTTGCACAGACCTTCGTTCATCACCAAGTGTCCAGCAGGGCGTGGTCCTGTGTACACACCTTGCTTGTGCCGATGACCTGGCAGACCCCATGACCCGGCAGCAAGTGAGTTTGATCCGCTCATGCTCCGAAAAACACAATCTTGCCCTGAGTATTGCAAACTCTGCAGGTATTCTGCACTGGCCTGAAACCCACGCCGACTGGAACAGACCGGGTTATATGCTTTATGGAAATTGTCCGACAGGCGTATTTGGCAGCGAGTCATCCCAATTGCGTCCGGTCATGACCATGAGCTCTGAAATTGTCGCCATCCGGAATCTGGAAAAAGGTGAAAGTGTTGGCTATGGTCAGGACTGGGTAGCAAAAAAATCGTCGAAAATTGGTACGATCGCCATCGGTTATGGTGATGGCTATCCACGCCACGCACCCAGCGGTACACCAGTTCTGGTGAACGGCAAGCGCGTACCACTGGTTGGCAGGGTATCAATGGATGCAATCTGTGTTGACCTCACCGAAATAGAGAGCGTCGAAGTAAGTGATCCGGTGGAACTCTGGGGTGAAAGTCTTTATGTCAACGAGGTCGCCGCCGCCGCAGGTACCATTGGCTACGAGCTTCTTGCTGGCTTGACCGGACGTGTTCCACTTCTCTATGAACCATCAGAAACTACTTTGTGAAAGCGTCAATTTATTGACATCAGCAAGGCGTAATTTATGCCTTAATAATTGAGTTGTTTGTACTGGGTTATTTTATACTATTGGGGTTGGGAGTGGCTTCAAAGTATGTTCGATAACTCAACAGATAAGGGGATATAAAAATGACCATATCGACACAAAATTCTGATCAGGATCTCAAATGCACTGCTTGTGGGGCTGACTTACCGGCTGATACTCGATTTTGTGAGCAATGCGGTCAAGCTGTATTGCCCAAATCACCTTCTGAAACAAACACGATGGAACAACGATCTGATAGCCCCCCTGGACAATGGGAAATCAATATTTCTACCTTAAAAAATCCACTGCTCTGGTTTCAACTGGTGATGGTGTCGCTGCTGTCATCCTCGTATCTTTTGCTTCTATTGGTAGGGATTAATTTATTTGAGCGTCACTGGGAAGACATTCCGGCATCACTCAGTATTGGTTTAATTATGGCCGGAGGTTTATTTATAGCTTTTAGTCTGGTTCTGATTTTAATGTACTGGCGGGGCGTACCTACCAAGTATGTATTACAAGATGGTTATATTGAACAACATACACTTGCCAGAGGAAAGAAAGCAGCGGGTCTATTGAGCCTCTTTGGCATACTTTCCGGGAAGAGTGCGGGCTATACGGCAGCAGGAGCCACCCTGTTGGCAAGCTCAAGGGAGGTCATATCGGTTAATTGGAAAGATTCTACAAGCCTGGAAGTATTTCCCGGGCGCAACGAAATCCAGCTTCATAATGAGTGGCGCACGACTATGCAGGTGGTTTGTCCGGAGGAGCAATTTAATAATATTCTTCGCTTTATTCAGCAAAAGACTGAAAAAAACAGACTTCCAGATACTTTAAAACACAACAGGGAAATACCTTTTGCAAAGAAAGTCATACTCAGCATATTTGCGCTGGTTTTTGGCATTTTCTTATTCCCACGCCTACCTATTCATTACGTGGGTGTTTTTGCAATTGCTACGATAATCTTTGCATTTCTGACTTTATGGTCAAGTGGTTTAAAACAACGAATTTTTGGAGGAATTCTTTTACTGTTACCCATAGTAAGTGTTGCTCTCGCTTTTGTTTTTGGAGAAGTAGATATGTCTCGGCAAGGCACTATTTATGCCTTATCAATAGAGTTGCTTATACTGGGTTATTTTATGTTGTTGGGGTTGGGAGTGGCTTCAAAATACGTTCGATAGTTCAACAAGTAAGGTGATAATAAAATGACCATACCGACACAGAATTCTGATCAGGATCTCAAATGCACTGCTTGTGGGGCCGACTTACCGGCTGATGTTCGATTTTGTGAACAATGCGGTCAAGCTGTATTACCCAAATCACCTTTATCCCAGGCTACACCACTCCAATCTGAGTATCTCATTAGCCACATTCCAATGAAATTCCAAGCGGCTACTCTTTCTTATTTCGGGGTCTTGGGATGAATGCTGGCTACTCTAATACTAGTGATTCAGCACAAAGAGTAAAGAACGAAAATCGATACTACACATAATCCGAGAGTATTTTATTAGGGGTAAGATAAGTGAATCAAGTCAGCCCAGCCCAGCCACCCGTAGCACTTCCTTTTGAAAAAACGCCGCCTGCCCGGACATCTCGCACCAGCACATCAAAACGGCCCAAGTTGCTGGCTGTCATGTTTAACCCTGGAGGCCTGAACCAGCAGCAACTATCCACTGTAAAGTGGTCACTGGTATTGCTGATTCCTGGTCTGGCTTTTTCACTGTTTTTTATGCAGACGGGTCTTGATCAGATGAAAGTGGGTCATTTGGATGGCACAGAAATATTTTTATTAACCATATTAGGGCTGTTCTACGGTACCGTTGGCGTTACCTTGATCTCTCTGGTTGCGTGGGCAGGCACGCGGTTATTTGGTGGAAAAACAACAATTGCAAATGCGATTAGATTGTTTGCTCTCGCCTACAGTCCAACTTTGATTTATGTCAGCTTAGGCATTCTTGCAAACTTGATGTTTGACTGGCGCACGACGGTTGCTTTTGGCGTAACAGGTGTGCTCTGGGCAATCGGCCCAATGATTACAAGCTTACGTCGAATGACCGGCGGAAAGACCGGAGTGAGCGTTATTTTAGCGACATTATGTGGCGCATTATTACTGCTGGGTTGGTCAATTTTAGGAGGGGTTTAGGGTGAGTACAACAGCTAAAGATGCTCCTGAACGATCCAGGTCATTCGTCGCATTACTTTGCTTTGCGGCTCTGGCTAGCCTGGTCGTGATTGAAACAGAAGATTCGACAATCATTGTGACTGTTCTTCTAGGTGGGGTATTTTTAGGGTTTGTTATGCTGGTTCTTTTTGGCTGGATGCTATCTTTATTCAACTCCCGGATCAAAAAGAAGTACGGTCGAAAATCAATACGCTGGATTGTTAATCGGGGCTTTCTACTATTACTCCCTTTTACGGTTCTGGCACTCATTGCAACAATAGAGCTGGGCTGGGAAGCCGCCGCCGCCTTTGCATCTGCCGGGATTATGACTTCCAGTACAGCCATTGGTGTGGAACTGACACGTTTAGGTAGTGGCAAAATTCGAAGTACTTTATTGCCAGCTATTGGTGGGATAGCCATGACATCTATCTGGATGTTAGTCATTTCAGGCCTGGCAGTGGCATTAAGGGGATGAAGCTGCAATGAAACGATCATTATTCATTCTGTATACAATGTTCTTTTTTGTGTTTGTGAATGTTGCCCATGCTAAACGTGGCGGCACTATTGTTGTTTCCGAAAACGACCCTTCTATTCAAGTGCAGTATGAACAGCCTCCAAATGGCTGGGTCTCAAAAGGTACAGATGCGCATTCTTGGATATTGTTCAAAAACATAGGATATTTGCCCAACCAAACTGATGACGTGACTGAACTAAGCGAAAAGTTCCACTACGATATGTCCTGGGAGAGTGAGTATGACTATGTAGATATAGATTATGGTTACATCCAACATGTAGATATTAATCTAAGAACTGACATTAATGGAGGAGGACTAAGCGAAAATAGATTGCGGAATTATCTGCAAACTACTACGCCGGGCCTCGAATTCTTGGAACGAAAATTTAAGCTTGACGGCTATGACGGTCTAGAATTCTTCTCTGTTGTGTATGACACCACTCACCAAATCAACCCGCCACATGGCGTCTGGGATCCCCCCTTTTCAAAGCTAGATCGTTACATTTTGCTTAATTTGACTGACACACAATCTCTTCTGATAAAAGTGAGTGGATACGCATCGGTTCATTGGGAAGGAGAAAGTATTTCTACTCATACTAGACGAGACGCGATAAAAGAGAAAAGGGATGAATTTGATCAAATAGCGCTTTCTGGCTTTGAGAAGCTCATTGCTGAAGTTGATCAAATATTAAATGAGTTTCAGATTGAGGTGGATGGTAAACAACCGAGGGGAAAGGAAGAGGAAAGCCAAGAGAAGGGTACTGTCTGGGAATTAATGAGTACAGATGTTCGTTTATATGACAATCCCGGTGAGTTGGGGAAAACTAATCCCTTTGGCGACGCTCGTATAACTAATTCTGGTACCTGGTCACAGCCGCCGCAGTTTCTATATCCAGGAGAAACAGATTCTCTATTTTTTTGGTTGGAAGAGGACTCGGTTAACCAGTTCATAGACGGCAGAAAAATCAGTAGCAACAATGACGTCACCAAGGTGGAAATAGAGGGGCAGGACTGGAAAGTCCCGGTTGGAAATCCGGGAGATAAGTTGGCGCTAACTTTTTCTGTCAGAGCGGCCGATGATAGTGATGCTGGCACGGTCGTATTCTTTTATAATTTTAAGACCTATACCAAAACCGATAAAGTCGACGGGGATGAAGTCGATGACACCGACGGCTTTGGTACAGACGAAGAGGGTTTTGAAGACCTTCTGGACGAGTTTCCTGGACTGGGAGATATCGGCCCCATCCCCGGTCCAGATACTATTAAGCAGGCACTTGCTGGTGTGGTGGCCCCCGCAATCCTTATTGCAATTCTCTCAGCACTTGGACAACTGGGTGGTTCCGCGCCCGGGACGGGCGGGGGATCTCCTGTTCCTCCTAACCAATCTCCGAATATGACGCTCACGGATGCTCTTGGGCGGGATCATGAGTACGAATGGAGTCCCGATGACGGCGGTTATATCAACCCTGAAACGGGTGGCATGCTCGATCCTACATTATGGGAAGAATACAACAGTGGATTGGCTGCCAATCAAGCATTCAACGAACGGCAGCGAGAGAAGATTGCCCAGAGGGATACAGATTTTGATCGGCAAGTAGATAAGCTCCTCGAGAGGGAGAAGCAACGCGAAATATTAATGAAGGACCTGGAGGCCCTTAAGAAGTCGGGTTACCGTTTAGGTCCAGATGGAGGCCGGGCTTCGGTCCATGCTGACAAGCTCCTGGTAGAAGCCCGTCGTGGCGAACCCGTCTCTTCAAAACAGGTTGCTGCAGTTAAACGTTTCATACGAGATCGTGAAGCAGGTCGTACAGAGGTTGAATCCGATCGACAAATTGCGTCTGAACTGGATCTGGATATTGTTAAGGAGACCTTTCAAGGCAGCGTTCGTACTGCGATTACAGCCAAGAATCCAGATGGCACAATCAGCTGGCCGGCGATGGTCACGAGAATTGGCATTGCCATAAAAACCGGGGGTGCCTCTGAATATGTCATGATTCCAGCCGAGTCCGGCTATATCGTTAAAGATTGCATGGATCAAGGTGCCTCTGTGGGTGAGGCCGTCGCAACCGCTGGAGTAGTTGCAGTTGCTAGTGCCGTGGCAGGCAAAGTGATTGCCGGTGGTCTTGGTGTGGTTGCCAAGGGGGCCGGGTGGGCTGCCCGGGGTGCTGCAAAGGCGGCTGGAAAATACCTTCCAGCCACATCATCCGCCGCCAAACAGGCGGCTAAATGGTTAGGGAAAGGGGTCGCTGGATTAGGAAAAGAGTTTAAGCAAGTAGGGAAATTTGCAAAAGACGGTGCAAGGGCGGGCGCTAAGAAAGTCGGTCTTGGAGGTACACGCATGGTCGCTAAACAATCTGCCCGTTCGACGTTGACGCTGACCCAGAAAAAACTGCAACAGACCTTTACCAAAGCCGTAGCTGAGGGAGATGAGCAGGCACTCATTGGTTTGTATAAAAATGGTGGAATGAGAAAGTTGGCCGCTTTAGAAAGAGCCGGGCATATGAACGCTACTCAGGTTAAGGCGGCCAATACCATCATGAGTCGGAACATGAAACAAGCGATCAGGGAAGGCACGGAAAGCTCAGTCGAACGTTTTGAGCGTAAGACCGGGTACAAGATAAAAGAGGTATTGCTAGGTGATTCCGGCTCCAGTGCTAAAGGTACGGCCCGTTCTATACTCACGGACTATGACCGCACCGTCATTGCTTCCTTTGACGATGACGTTTTAGACGAATACGCCAGGAAAAAGGGTCTAACCATTCACCATAAATCTGTAAAAAAATACGCTGAACTAAATAAAATGACTCCAGCTAATGCCAGACTGCACATAGCGGAAAAGGACTTGTCTAAGAAGTTTGTGGAAACACATTCCAAGGAGGTGGGTCTCTCGGTACAAAGAAAGTTAGGGGTTAATGCCGCTAAAGATTTAGATTATGCCGCCTACAATGGGATTGGTTCCGGCGCGGGACCGACAGATAGTTATCCTTTAGGTTTTACCAACGCCCGCCAATCCATTCTCGGCACAGGAACCCGTACCTATCGAGCTGCCAATGGCCAATTACGCACTCATGTCGTTTCCGGGGACACTATTGTGGATGCGAATGCATTCAAATCAGACCCTTACTTTAAATCTGCCAAGATGCCTGCAAAGTTAGCCCCAGCCCCCACACGCATTGTGAAGGAAGAAATGCCTGCTCTACTCAAGCAGCAAGTTCAATCAGCAGCTAGTCATCGCGATGCCAAATCATTAGCCAAGGCGGTGGGAAGAGCAAACTATGTTGCTCAAAGAGCGAAACTGAAAACCAACCCGGGATTAAGCCGGGTTGCGAAACAAATTTTCGACAATCCACAGAAAATGAAAACGATCTTGCAACAAAATGGGCTCAGTGAAGTCCAATTTGTCACGCAATCCAGACAACTTATCAACAACCTCGCAGACCAGCTTGGTTAATGCTTTTGAGGGTTTATTATGCGTATTGATGAAACTGATTTTATTCTAACTGAGCCGGAAATGAGCGCGCTTGCTGCTAATTTTAAGCCGGCTGTTAACCGGTTTTCTGTACTACCTGAATTAGAGGTAGAAACGAGTGTGCAGAAAGCAATATCAGCTGCTTTCAAAGAATTACCCAAGTCTGACCAATCCCGCCTGGAAAGCATCATTACTGTACTCTCTTCACCGCTTCGACTCGTGAATATGAATTACACGGTCGCAGATGAATCTATTAGCCGCCAGGTATTAGCTTGGCCCCTGTCCCCCCGAGAGGAGTTGGTTTTTCTGGCAGGCAATGGAGTGGAATGGCGTGTCGGCACAAGATCAATATTTCTGATTCAAACAATAATTCAAGGTGTTCTGGCAGCTGGCGATACCCTGCGGCGAGAGCCACTCAACCAGTCCTTATCCACAGTCGCAGTCATTACGTTATTGGCAATGCTGGATCAACTGCGTTATGCCAGACTTCACTCTCAGCTTCTACATGAGGAGCCCATTGAAAGTGTCGCCGTTTTTGAGTTACTGGCAAGGGTTGAGGAATCTGAGACAGAAGATTTTCGATGGTCACTACCATTCGTTGAGAAAGGCTTGCCGCTTGAGTTTACCTCCATGATCAGCGAACAGAATGTAACCGATGGATTACAAGAGTTAATTCAAACGGGTCTTGTGCAAGCATTGGATGATACCGTGCCCGCTACTCTCTACGCTTTGACTCCAGAGGGAAAGGTTATTGCCGACACTGTGTTGCATGATGTCAGCAAGCTACTGCTAACTTTTAGTGATGCGATGGAAGAGGGTGAAACAGGGCATGACGTGATGTTCTTTGTTCGTGGAAGCCTTGGTTTATTCTTATTTATGATGTCTGGAGAAACAGGCGTAATCACAGGAATGGACGGCGAACAGTTGAAAAGCTTTCTGGAGGAGATATTCATACCTCCTCCCGAAGAAGCTGTCGCAGCCCTTAAATTGACTCAGACAGCTGATACAACCAGTGTGATTGAGCCTTTAAAGACGCAACAAGAATCTGCCCCGAAGCCAGGGAAAATATGCCAATCTTGCCAGAACCCTATCAGTGATAAAGCCAAGTTTTGCGGGGCCTGTGGTAAGCCAGTGGATTAAAATGTAGGGTGGGTAACTTGTTACCCACGTATTACGTTACCCACGTATTACGTTACCCACGTATTAAGTTACCCACGAATTAAAGAGTCCAGTTAAGATGACAGCAAAAGAAACAGCAAGGCAACCGCTTCGCGTGATGGTGCTGGGCGTGGGGTCTTTCAGTCAATCTGTTCTTAAACTGCTCCGTGAAGACGGTGCAGAAGTTCATGCGTATCTCACTAGGGATTACGCACATTATCCACCCTCGGTTGAAGCCCCCACCTACTTGCCCGAAATTCATCCCAATCCAAATGATTTAATCAGGGAACTCGAAATTGATTTCGTGATTCCCATGTCAATTGACTGGCATGATGCCGATTGGGCCGCTGAATTGATCGAGAACAAAACACCTATCCTGTCCCCATACGGTGAAGGTATGCGGCTTGAACGGGAACGTGATTTTGGCAGGGTTTTAAGCGAAAAGTATGGTATGCGTTTTCCAGTATCCCATGTTGCACAAAACAAGCTTGATGCACAACAAATTCTGCAAGATCATCCCAATGCCTATGTCATCAAGAATCCGCTGTGCTCTCCAACCAGCCCCGTACACACGATCATTTGCGAAACCGTCGAGGACACTCGCAGTTGGCTCGATCGGCTGGATTATGCAGAAGGTGTGTTTTTACAGGAGTATTTAGGACCACGTGAGGCGGGTCACATCGCTTTCGTGAGTGGTGGCGAAATTTATTCCTTAGTCACAAACCAGGAATACAAACGTGCATTCAATGGCAACATGGGCATTATTGCCGGAGCGCCATTGGGTGGCCTGGCTGAGCAGGATCCTGATGATAAATACGGACTTGCCAAAGAACTTCTACACCCCCTGTTGCCCTGGTTTCGAGAAACAAACTTCCATGGCCCCGTGCAAGTCACCGCCTGCAAACGCGACGGTAAGTGGTTTGTCGTTGAATACAATGTGCGGTTGGGTGTGACATGTACACCGCTCATTCTCGGAATGCTGGAAAGTCCGTTAGAAACAGTTCATAGGGTCGTCAATAACAAGCCTTTGGATTTGAAGTTCCGCAAAGACAGGCCATTTGCCTGCTCCCTGACCCTTGCTGGATTTGGTTACCCCTATATCGAGGTGACCGGCCCAAAACTGCCTGTGGAATTGATAGAACCGCTTAGCTGCGATTTATGGTGGAATGAAGTTGATGCCGATAAAAACGATAAATTATTCATGACCGGGCACCGTATTGCCGATTTCGTTGCGTTCGGGGACAATGTAAAAGAAGCTGTTGCGAAAGCCTATGAGAACATCAGGAAAGTGCGCTGCCTGAGTAGTTACTATCGCACTGACGTTGGTGACACGAAGTGGCCGCCGGGTATGCCCTGAGAGTTTTGCTTGCTGCCTGTTTTGCCAAAAAATGACTGATACCGGAGTTAATACTTCCGGGGGGCTCACCGGGGGTATAATTTAGGTATGCGAATCGTTTTTTCAGAGCACCATTCAGACTATCCGAACTATATTTTTCCATATGCGATATGGGGATTTCCCGACGAGGGGGAAACCGCAGCAAAAATGTTTGCTCATGGCTTCCTTCCCGCTTCAAAGGATATGGACCGTTTCTATCTTTGCCGGCATGTGCGTGTGAATTTGGAGAATTTTGAAGCTTCTTCTGAAAACAGACGAATCTTGAGAAAAGGGCAGGGCATCTCGGTAGAACTGGTCCCGAGAGAGTCCTTTGACTATACCAGGCAACGTCGTACCGCTTACAAAAACTACGCCGATATCAAATTTGGAAAAGACGTGATGACTTACAAACGTCTCGACAGCTTGTTCGGCTCAAAAATGATCACACATTGTCTTGTCTTTACTGATGAATCCAAGGGGCACGAAGTCGGTACCGTGACGCTGTATTTAGAACCCGGGAACCTGGCGTTCTATTACTATGCTTTTTACGATCTGAATTATTACGCCCGAAATCTGGGAATGTATATGATGACTTCAACAGTTCAGTTCTTTTCAGAAGCCGACTATAAATACATCTATCTGGGATCCTGTTACAACAAAAATGCACTCTATAAAACCCAATTTAGTGGTGCAGAGTTTTTCAATGGATTTGGCTGGTCCGGGGACATTAAAGAGCTGAAATATTTGATCAAACGGGATCATCCGGGTGTCGAGCATCATTTGCTTGAAACGCCCGAGTATTGCAAAAAGTTTTACCAAGACGACCCCGAAATATTCAAGGCTTTGACACCGTTCCAAATCAAATAACCGACTCGCGATTACGCGCAAGGGTTTCTGTGATTTTTACCTGACCCTCTTGATGTTATACATCAGGTCGACGTAGCTTGACTCCCTGGTTCCATACAACGGGATAAGGGGCGTGACCGAGACACTATTGAGGGTTCCCTCGTAATAGTCGCCATTGTCATCCATGTATCGAAATACCGACACATCGTGGATAACATAAGGTTCACCATCTACGTCGCCGATGTACATCAGCACATGACCCGGTACATAGATGAGGTCGCCAATATCCATATTTTTGAGGGCCTGCAACTTTTCTTCCTGCGTGCTTTCTGCGCTGAATCGGGTGTTCTCTCCGAATGCTGCAGTACCTTGTTGTCCGGTGTTACGTGGCATATAAATACCGAATGATTTGTAAACCTCCATCACGAAACCGGTGCAATCCCGTGCATTGTAGGAATGTCCCCAGCCATACCGCTCACCGAGGAATTTGAATGCCTGCCGGATGATGTTATCCCTCGTGAAAGGGATAAATCCGTGGTTGACGTCCTGGTTGCGTGCAATGAGTGCCTGCTTCAATTCCAGATTGCCTTCAGGGCTTCTCACCGGTAGCAAAACCGTGTGGCTTGTGTAGGGGTTCTGACCATAGAGATTGTTACTGATGTCACCTGGATCAGCCAGGGGGACGCGTATGCCCATATCGAGCTGCTGTTCTGACAGGGCAGGGATCTCGGGATTGAAAGACGTCAAGACTTTGTCCCCGGTTATAACCAGAAAATGACTGGAGTTTTTGTATTGCAGGATTTCTTTGCGATCACCGATCGCAATGTTTTCGCGCCTTACCCAGGACGTGTAGTTGTATGACTGCACAAAAGCCCAGTTTTTGTCTGCACTGATATGCAGTACGGCGAGGGCATCGCCCGGAAACAAGCCATTTTCCTGAAAGCGATCGAGGTTCTGGTTTTTCTTTTTCCTGTAAAAGCTGTCATCTGTGGGGTAAGTGCGCATATCCGAGCGGTTGACTACCAGGGCGAAGTGAACCTCAACGAATTCAGGAATGCTTTCCAGTCCAAGATTGGCGGTGTATTTTTGGTAACCCTCCGTACTCAGTGTTTCGCCGTCGGGGCTATACAACGGTGATTTGTTGGGTTTGCTGATGCCAAGAATTGCCTTTTTTACACTAAGCCCTGACAACTCTTCCGGGTAAATCGCCAGATCCACCATATGCTGGTCCGTGGAAAAAATTTCTTTTTTGAACCCCGCAATTTCCCCCGGACTTTTTATGACCCGGTCGGCATTTTTTGTTTGCTTTACCCAATAATTTGCTGATAAATGCATTTCGTTGATTCCGATGACATCAGTGGACCAGGCCGCTGCTTGTTGATTATTCTCTCGTGCAGGTAGTTCGGTGCAGAATGCACTTAGAAGTAAACCGCATAAAATTAGTTTGCTTATTCGCATCGACAATTAGTGGAAAAGAATGCCTTAGAGTGAGGGGAATAATTTATTCTAAAGGTGTAGGATGAGCACTGCAAATTAATATATCGCAGGCATGAACAATAAGAGATTCCGCCAGATGACAGAACAGATAAAACCCCAAAAGTTGATGCCAAAAGCCAGGATAGGCATTGTTAGCCCGGCCTTTTGGATGGAGGAGGCTCGTATACAACGTGCGGTCGGTGTCTTTGAAGGCCTGGGGTATGAAATGGTCCTGGGAAAAAGCACGTGCCTGCAAGAAAACCGGTTTGCCGGTTCTCCGCAGGAACGGG
>RCNC010000467.1_pt1 | contig 35028 bp, 31 predicted proteins | sample 2041301 | NCBI WGS metagenome assembly RCNC01 (sample SAMN09708231, study PRJNA481090) | Marine sediment metagenome, whole genome shotgun sequencing project. | biome: marine sediment; feature: ocean; material: sediment; isolation source: Sewage treatment plant 13A marine sediment (STP13A) ... | reverse complement strand
AATAATATAATACCAAATGCCTGCAGGGCAAGGGCGTCTGCTTGCAGCCCCCAAACATCCTCAAACGATGGCCCTCAAATTTCCCCCTTAATCCTTCAGTTAAGCTGAAGGGCCCAAGCTTTGCTATGCGAATAGGTGCGTGAATTTATTTTTTTCACCACCCGTTCACTTCGTTCTCTCGAGCGCAACGGGTGGTGATATAGATCAGGCCCTCAAGCTACAGCATAGACCAGAAAACAGCCGAAAAATATGGCTAATAACCCACCGAATCGTCTGAAGACAGATGGTATTCCCAGGGCCCATGCTATCAGGCGTATAAAATGACGGCGCCCCATTATTCCCATAACAATGGCAGCCGCAATCGTGATCCACCCTAGAATCAGAATGACTGTTGGATATTTTGAATCAGCCGCGCACAGGATGAGGGCGGCGCCCAGGATGAGCCTCACGACGACGGCCAGAACATGCATGCCCAAGGACCTACTATGCTTTTGAATTAGATTGAATATTGTTTCAGGGCTGATCACCATAACGACACCGGCGGCCAGGGTGGCCGCGCCGAATAGCATAACCAGATAACTCATTGGCACCCCCCTTTTCAAAAGTGGATTTGTTTATGATCCTACCATGGTAGCGACACCTTGTACAAGCCTTGGCCAATTATAGGCGTTTGATAAAATCGTGAAACGGGTTTATTTTTTATTGCACATCACCCATCGCAGACATACAATATTTATTTCAGTATTATAAATCTGGTCCTCTGGACCCGGGTATCTGCTGAACGATATATGTTTAAACCGTGAAACGATAAATTTAGGACAGTATCAGGTATGAATACAGGTATAAAACCCGAAATCCTGGCACCGGCAGGCGACAAAGCTTCTTTTCTGGCGGCACTGGTTGCCGGGGCGGATGCCGTGTACTGCGGTATGAAGCAGTTTTCAGCCCGAATGCTGGCCAAAAACTTCGGGTTTCCCGAGCTGGGCTCCCTGACCCGGCTGGCCCACCAAAAAGGGGTGCGGGTTTATGTGGCGTTCAACACCGTCATCAGGCCGGATGAGTTGGATGAGGTCGCTGGTCAGCTTAGGCAACTGGCAGACGAAGTGAAACCCGATGCGTTGATTGTCCAGGATCCAGGGATAGTGGCCCTGGCTCGGCAGGCCGGCTTTAAAGGGGAACTGCATCTGTCCACCCTCGCCAATGTCAGTTTTAGCAAGGCCCTGAAACTGGTGCACGACAATCTGGCCGTTGACCGGGTGGTATTACCGCGCGAACTGCACGTGGACGAAATCAAGGCCCTGGCCAAGGCATGCCCTCCGGGGATGAGCCTGGAGGTGTTTATCCACGGCGCCCTGTGCTACGGTGTTTCCGGTCGATGTTACTGGAGCAGCTACCTGGGGGGCAAAAGCAGCCTCAGGGGCAGGTGTGTCCAGCCCTGCCGTCGGCGGTATAGCTCGGGCTCAGAATCAAAACGCTTTTTTTCATGTCAGGACCTCAGCCTGGATGTTCTGGTCAAAGTGCTGAAGACCATCCCGGAAGTTAGCACCTGGAAAATAGAAGGCCGCAAAAAAGGGCCGCACTATGTGTTCTACACGGTGCAGGCCTATAAGATGCTGAGGGATGAGGCTGGAGATCCCAAGATGAAGAAGGCCGCCCTCGAACTGCTGTCCCTGGCATTGGGTCGGGTTAGCACGCATTACAATTTTTTACCCCAGCGCCCCCAGGACCCGATTAACGTGGACGGTCAGACCGGTTCCGGGCTTTTGATGGGTCGCTTGCAGGGCGGCAGGGCAAAGCCGTACATCATTGTCCGCGAGGAACTGCTTAAAAACGATGTCCTCAGAATTGGCTACGAAGACGACCGCTGGCACGCGGTGATGAAGGTAACCCGGTTTACGCCTAAAAAGGGCCGGCTTTTCCTGAAGGTACCGGGCGGTAAAAAAGAGATGAATGGTACGCCTGTTTTTCTCATTGACCGCAAGGAAAAATATCTCGAGCAGAAGATCGCATTGCTGGAGAAAGAAATGGCCGATTCCCCACATCAGCAAACGGATCACCACACGGGCCAGTGTGCAAATCAGGCAGCAGATCAAAAGAAGCACACCCCAAAATTCAAACTCAGGCTTCCTAGGCCGGCGCCCGGGAAGACCCGTCCTTTTGACATGCATGTTTTTCGGCAGCCCGGCGGAAAAAAGGCCGGGGGCCACACAGGCATCTGGCTCTCGGACGTTTCAATGTCGAGAATTCATGGTCGCGCAAGTGACACTGTCTGGTGGTGGCTGCCGCCAATGATATGGCCTGCAACTGAGGTGGAAACCGAGAACCTTGTGCGTTTGGCCTTAAAAAAGGGCGGGCGCAATTTTGTCTTGAATGCCCCCTGGCAGGCGTCGCTCTTTTCCTCTTTCAAAGGGTTGAGGGTGTGGGCCGGCCCGTTCTGCAATATTGCCAACCCGTTAGCGGTAAATACATTGAAATCATTGGGCTTTGCCGGGGTGATCGTCAGCCCGGAAATGGGCCGGAATGATATTTTCGCATTGCCCCAGGCCAGCCCTTTGCCATTGGGCATTGTTTTGTCGGGAATGTGGCCTTTGTGCATATCGCGCATCCTGTCCCCGGGCATTGAACAGAACCGCCATTTTTCTAGTCCTAAGGGCGAGCAGGCCTGGGCCGTGAAAAACGGTCATGAATACTGGGTTTTCCCCAACTGGAAGCTGGATATCGCTTCTCAAAAAGACCAACTCCGCAGAGCCGGCTACAGTTGTTTTGTTGTCATGAATGAACCCGTTCCCCGCAAGGTCAAGATGAAGGATAGGGAGGGGATATGGAACTGGAAAATTGGGCTGAAATAGTACCCGCCCACAACCGGCTAATTTGCCCGGGTTCTGTGTTAGCCTCAAATTGAACTCCTCAAAATACAAAAAAGTATTCCTGCGGATGCAATTTTCGTCTTCCTTGAACTCGAACAAATTTTCTCGCCCGTGGAAGGGCACTGGGGATAATCAGTCCGCTCTATAATACCAGGTTCAATCTATTCCAAAGAAGCAATGGAGGCGTGCATGCAACAGGTAAAGGTTCATAGTGACAGCTTGAGTGTCAATTTGAAACTGGGACCGGACATCAGAGATATTACAGGGCAGCTGGAAGCTGCGCTGTCCCGGTCGGGAATCGAAGACGGCATTCTGCATGCGTTTGTGGTAGGCTCCACCGGTTCTATCACAACCATAGAGTATGAACCAGGGGTGGTGGAAGATTTGAAAGCCGCTGTCGACAGGCTCGCGCCACAGGGAGCGTTTTATGCCCACGAAGAAGCCTGGCACGACGGCAACGGCCACAGCCACCTTCAGGCCGCTCTGCTGGGCCCTTCGTTGTCAGTGCCGGTGAGAGACGGACGGTTCCAGTTGGGAACGTGGCAGCAGGTGGTGGTTATCAACCACGACAACCGGGCCAGGGAAAGAAACATAGAAGTAACTATCGTGGGTACTTAAGATTGAAGCGCTTATTTTCTTTCTGAAAAAAGAATCTCAAGAAGAAATGATGCCGGGCCTTGGCGTCATTTCTTCTTGAGATTCTTTTTTAGTTGTTTTTCAAGGTCGGCAAAGAGATTTTTTTTCTTTTCCTTCTGGGTTTTCTGAATGGCGGCGACTTTTTGGGAATGCTGTTGCCTGGATGTCTGGAACTCTTTCAGGGCTTCCCCCAGGCGGTCTTCCTGTTCTTCCGTGGGGATCTCCTCCAGTTTGAGGTGGTCTTTGATAAAGAGGCGCGGCCCATAGGCGTTTTCAACCATTTCGATCACCTGGTATTCTTTGAGTTTTCTGCAGATGTAGCTGCCCTGTTCCACTGAAATAGAGAGCATCTCACAGACGCCATCGATGGCCGGCGGGGCTGCATTGCGGTGTTCGAGGATCCGGACTGCGGCTACAAACAGGTGTGCATTATCATATAAAATCGTTGCTTTCATGGCATCCCTTTCCTTGACATCGTTTCTTAAGGAGAGTAACATTCACAACCGATTAGTCAACCTTCTGGTTGTCTGAACAACACGATAAAAAATCAAAAAATGAGTCGTCGTTATAATTAAAAAAACATGGGGAAAGAGCTGTTTTGAACTGATGCCTAAAGGACGTATTATTAATAATAATCAGCGGCCTACAACCGAACCGGATCCTTCTCGACATGTTCACGCAATCCGATTCAGTTGTGGGCCGCTGGTTATCAGGGGAGGCACTTATGACTGAGATCGTTGATGTGAAAGCAAGGGAAATTTTGGATTCTCGCGGGAATCCCACTGTGGAAGTGGATGTGGCCGTGGCCTGCGGCGCCGTCGGGCGAGCAGCTGTCCCGTCGGGTGCTTCCACCGGCAAACGGGAGGCACTTGAACTGCGCAACAAAAAGGCGAAACGCTACGGAGGCAAGGGGGTTGCCACTGCCGTCAACAATGTCGTGCAGAAGATCGGCCCTGCCATCAACGGCATGGATTCAGCCGACCAGGTCGCCCTCGACAAGCTGATGATCGAACTGGATGGCACGGCTAACAAGTCCAAGCTCGGTGCAAACGCGATTCTCGGTGTTTCCATGGCCGCCTGTCGGGCAGCCGCCATGGCATACGGGATGCCTCTTTACCGTTACCTCGGCGGTATCAATGCTCGGGTCCTGCCCATTCCCATGATGAATATCGTCAACGGGGGGGCGCACGCTGCCAACAACCTGGATATTCAGGAATTTATGATTGTTCCGGTGGGTGCCAAGAGTATTGCCCAGGCAGTCCAGATGGGATCTGAAATATTTCATCAGCTCAAGACCATATTAAAGGGCAAAAAACTGAACACGGCCGTGGGGGACGAGGGCGGTTTCGCCCCCAACCTGGATTCCAACGAAGAAGCCATCAAGTACATTATCAGTGCGGTCAAAAAAGCCGGCTACAAACCCGGTGTGGAAATCGGGATTGCCCTGGATGCCGCTGCCAGCGAATTCTATAAAAAGGGAAAATATGTGTTGGCCTCCGAGAAAAAGAGCCTGACAGCCCAGCAGTTGATCGATTACTATGAGAAACTTGTGGATAAATATCCCATCATATCCATTGAAGATGGCCTTGCCGAACAGGACTGGAAAGGCTGGGAAGCCATGACCGATCGTCTCGAAGGCGTGATCCAAATCGTGGGCGATGATATTTTTGTAACCAATCCAAAGATATTCAGCAAAGGTATCGAACGGGGAATTGCCAACTCGATCCTGATCAAATTAAACCAGATCGGAACGGTGACCGAAACCCTGGACGCCATTGAAATGGCCAAGCAATCCGGCTATACAACCGTGATATCCCACAGGTCGGGTGAAACCGAAGATACCTTTATCGCCGATCTCGTGGTAGGGGTGAACGGCGGCCAAATAAAGACCGGTTCCATGTCCAGGAGTGACCGGGTTGCCAAGTATAATCAACTCATCAGAATCGAGGAAGAGCTGGGTGCGGCCGCCCGGTTTTCCGATGATCTTTTTATAATTGGGTGATGCGAGTTGAAAATAAAGGTCGCCATAAATTAGGTTCTTTTCCAAAAGACTTAGCGAAGAACCAGGATTCAAGGGGCCGGTCATAGCCGTTAGCTCATAGCTTGCTGTCAGCTATTAACTATGAGCTTATTTCTCACTTGACTCCTTGGATCCTTGAATCCTTAATGCTCTCATTTATAAGCGGGTTTACACATGTTGATAGCGGCACCCTCAACTAATCGGGAGATGAATCTTAACATAATACATGGATCATGCAAGATTCAGGCATTTTGGTGGTTGGCTGTGGGTTTGCTGCTGTTTTTTTTCACTGCCCCAGCTGGCGCCTATATCCTCAGGGGGCCGCACATCATCGAACTGGTGGTCCGGCAGATGGGCAGGCCGGACACATTGCTGGTGTCCCAACGGGTGTCATACTACGACGACCTCTTTGAAGGAGGAGTTGTCGAAGCCCATGAAACAGTGCGGTATGTTTTTCCCGACACCTTCCGCAGCGATTCCAAATCTGAAAATGCAGAACGGATTCGGCTGATGGCGCATGGGGATGGGCTCACCCTCGTGGACGGCAAGGTTGCGGCAATCGATGAATTTCAGTTCGATGTTTATAAGGACATCCTGCTGTACCGTTCGCGGGCGCTCCTGTCGAATAGGTTGTCCTCTCTTGGTGTAGACATCAAGGCTACCAGTCTGGAACGGTTTGAGGACAGAATCGTGCTGGTCCTGGGAACTGAGTCGCCGGATGAGCACGTCAGCCAGGTATGGGTGGACAAGGAGACCTTCAAGCCGGTCAGGTGGTTGATGCCGGGCCAGGCTGATGACGGCCGACATTTTGTGAGAGAGGTCCGTTATCTTGATTGGCGCCAGGTGAACAGCGTATGGTACCCCATGCACATGCTGTTTTTTCAGGATGACACCCTGTTGAGGGAAATTCGGGTTGAGAAGATGAAGGTAAATCTGACATTTCCGGAAGAGCTGTTCGATGTGGCCCGGCTGAGACTTGAGCATGCCACGCAATCTGAGGAAGCAAATAATGAAGCGGTTTCGGAAGAGCTGAACGAGGTTCAGGAAACCATTGATGAATTTAGAAAAAAATATGAATGACGAGGTATATGCATGGCTGAAAATACGAAATTCATTTTTGTAACCGGCGGGGTTCTTTCTTCGCTCGGCAAAGGGTTATCCGCGGCGGCAATCGGTGCTCTGCTGGAAAGCCGCGGCCTTACGGTTACCATTCAGAAACTCGATCCTTACATCAATGTCGACCCGGGGACCATGAACCCATTCCAACACGGTGAGGTTTTCGTGACCGATGACGGCTCGGAGACGGACCTGGATTTGGGGCACTACGAGCGGTTTACCCATGCCAAGTTGGGGCGCGACAACAATTTTACCACCGGGAAAATTTACGACACCGTCATATCAAAAGAACGCCGGGGCGACTACCTGGGCGGCACGGTGCAGGTGATCCCCCACATCACCGATGAGATCAAGAAGAGCATCAGGATGGCCCAGGACGGGATCGACGTGGTTATCGTGGAGATCGGGGGCACCATCGGAGATATCGAAAGCCTGCCTTTTTTAGAAGCGATCCGGCAATTCAAGGCCGATGCCGGCAAGGATAACGTTATTTACATCCATCTTACACTGGTGCCTTACATCGGGACTGCCGGGGAACTCAAAACCAAGCCGACCCAGCACAGTGTCAAAGAACTCCGTAGCATCGGTATACAGCCGGATATCATTCTGTGCAGAACAGACCGGTATCTTTCCGATGACATCAAAGCTAAAATTGCCCTTTTCTGTAGTGTAAGCAAGGACGCGGTCATAACCGCCAAGGATGTGGAGTGCATATACGAAGTCCCGCTGGTGTTCCACAAAGAGGGCCTGGATGAAAAAATTGTGGAGATGCTGCACATTTGGACCAGGGCCCCGCGCCTTGACGACTGGGAGACGTTTGTAGAAAAATTCAAGACGCCCAAGCATGAGGTCAATATTGCCATCGTGGGCAAGTACGTCGACCTCACCGAGTCTTACAAAAGCCTCAACGAAGCCCTGTATCACGGGGGGGTGGCCAACGATTGTCGGTCAAACCTGTTGTTTGTGGATTCGGAAACCATTGATGCGGACACCTGCAGCGGAATACTGAGCCAGGCGGACGGTATCCTGGTACCCGGGGGATTTGGTTCAAGGGGCATCGAAGGTAAAATTTGTGCGGCTAAATATGCCAGGGAAAACAACATACCCTACTTCGGCATTTGCCTGGGGCTGCACATTGCGGTCATCGAGTTTGCACGTAATGTTCTTGGCCTGGAAGGTGCCAATAGTGAAGAGTTCGACAGCATGACACCCCATCCGGTCATCTACCTCATGCATGAATGGTACGATGAAAAAACCGATACTGTTCAAATCCGTGACGAGACATCGGAAAAGGGTGGCACCATGCGGCTGGGCGCTTACTCGTGCAACATCAATAAAGGCACGTTGGCCCATAAGGCATACAAAGCGCTGGAAATATCTGAAAGGCACCGCCACCGCTACGAATTCAACAACAAATACAAAGACGAGTGTGTGGCCAAGGGCATGGTGGTCAGTGGGGTTTCCCCCAGCGGTGAGCTGGTTGAGATCATAGAGCTGGTAGACCACCCCTGGTTCCTGTGCTGCCAGTTCCATCCCGAGTTCAAGTCCCGGCCCATGGACCCGCAGCCGCTGTTCAGGGATTTCATAGCAGCTTCCTTAAAAAACAAAATGGGTAAAAAATAGCAGGTTATGGTGCGTGCGTTTGAAAAAACGCAAGGCAACGCATCACAAAAGCACGAAAATTTGAAACCACGAAATGGCGACAGTTATTTCGTGGTTTCTTTTTTCAATATATGGAATATTAGCAATTATACTTGTCATCCGTAGCCCGTGGTCCGTAGTCGGTGCTCAAGCTATCAGCTACCGACAATCGACTTACTGCCCACAGGCATCTGTCATCCGGCGGTCACCGACCTCTTACCGTCCGCTTCGCTTAAGACGCCAAGAACGCCAAGAGTAATAATTCTTTGCGACCTTTGCGTCTTTGCGGTTCGAGGTCTTTTTTCATCGCCAACAAGCCATCGGCTCTGACCTCTTTCTCTGTTTTCTCAGTGCTGACCTCCAGTCAACCAGAGCACCCTCATGTCGATCCCGCACAAACCGGGGGATCTGTCACGGGTTCTTGTTTCCCATCTTCCTTAAGGCTCGTGCGATCGTGACGGTCATGCACATCGGCTTTGTTGAACTTCGATCTGATCCAGACAGCCAGCGGCTTGATGGAAATAGCCAGCAGCAGGAAGGCTCCCGCGTACTTTGCTGAGAGCGGTACGAACTCAGCCGCCTGTCCCATGGTGGCCCGAGCCGAAATGCCGGCTAAGGCGTAGATCTGATCCACAGCAAGGCCAAAAAGAACTGCCAGGGATGCTATGGCAACCAGATAAATGGCGGTCGCCCTTTTTCCCAGGAGACCCAGCAAAACGGTCATAGACGTGATATTGGTTGCCGGACCGGCAATCAGAAACACAAGGGCGGCCCCCGGACTGACACCTTTCAAGATCAAAGCTGCGGCAATGGGCGTGGAGGCTGTGGCACAGATATAGAGCGGAATGCCCACTACCAGCATGATCAGCATCGATGAAATCCCGCCACCCATGAATTTTCCTATTACATCGTCAGGAATCAGGTAGGTGATGGCTCCGGCGAGAAATATCCCCACCATAAACAAAAGGACCAGATCTCCCCAGACTTCGGTGGTGGCAAATTTAGAATGTGTGGTGGCGGCGATGGGCTTCCGGTGAACAGTCCTTCCCATCACAGCAGCCGTCTATGGGGCAGGAGATATCCGGTTCCACGGGTTTAAAATCATCTTTGGCATTGAACAAGTTTTCAGCTATACCGGCAACTGCCGCTGTGATGAAAGCAACTACGGGACGTGCCACGGTCAGAATAGGATCCAGAAGTGCATAGCTGATGGCAATGGAATCCGCGCCGGACTCCGGTGTGGAAATAAGAAATGCGGTGGTGGCTCCGTTGTTGGCGCCCTGTTTTTTCAGGGAGGCAGCAGCCGGTAGCACCCCGCAGGAGCAGAGCGGTATGGGGATGCCCAACAGGGAGGCCTTGATCACGGAAGTGATTCTGCCTTTTCCAAGATGGTGGGCCACTGAGCTGGGGTTGAGAAACGTCCGCAGGAGTCCACTTATGGTCAGGCCGAAGATGATATACAGGGATGATTCCAGAAAAAGGTACCAAGTTTCGTTGAGTATGCCGAGTATGATGTTCATTAAAAAGCCTTATTTGAATTTTTATTAACCACAAAGGACACAAAGGACACAAAGATGCCGTAACTATTAATCCTCGAGCAGATGTTCAAGGCCGATTTCTATCAAATCGAACACGTGCTCGTCATCCAGTGAGTAATAGAGCGCCTGACCGTCGCGCCTGTGTTTTACCAACGCCAGGTCCCTGAGGTGTCTCAGCTGGTGGGACACTGCCGATTCACTGACACCGACAAAGGCGGCCAAATCACAGACGCACATTTCTCCGCTTTTCAGAGCCATGACGATCCTGAGACGGGTGGGGTCGCCCAGAATTTTATAGGTCAAGGCCAGCCGTTGGAGCAATGGGTCGGAGATGGCTTCCTGTCTTGCACGGATAACGCGATCGAGATGGATGGTTCTTACCTCGCAAAAAGGCTCGTCACAAGGTTGTGGGGACGGTTTGGGCATATATTGCTCCTTTTTAGTGCCGTTAAAAATAAATTTTCCCCTTAATCCTTCAAGTCTAAGCTTGTACAATTTATTTTGCCATGCTTTTATATAAAGATTGATTATATGAACACATACTCAAATATAGACATATGGGTGATATTGTCAACACCCTATTTGAATCGCTGGCAGCGAAAAGGAGCTGTTCTTGACACAGAACCGGGATTTTGAAACAATTGAAGACTTTTCGATAAATGTTCAGTTGCAATTGGGTTTAGCTGAATAAAAACACGGAAAACAATATATGTCTGAAAATGAAGGTAAAATGCCGCCTCTGAAGCGGCTGGGGGAATACATCCGATGGGCCCCGGAAAAATTGGAGCAGATACTGCAGCGCCAAAGCAAGCTGTCGGGCACAGGAAAAAAGCCTTTGTTTGGCGAACTGCTGGTGTCCGAAGGACTGATTTCCCCATCAGTGTTGGAAGAAGCCCTGCTCAGACAGCGTAAGGATCGGCTGCAGCCCTGCGAAGTGTTCAAGGGGCTCACATCGGAGGCGTTGGAGAAAATATGCGATCATGCAACGGAAATCAGAGTCGATGCCGGCGAGGATTTTATCCTGCAGGACGAACCCGGTGACTGCTTTTTCATTCTTATCGAGGGGGAAGCGCTCGTCTACCGCGAAGGCGAGTACGATGAAACCATAGAACTGTTAAACATCGAGCCGGGTGAGAGCATCGGCGAAATGGGATATTTCGGTGACGGGCGGCGGATGGCGTCTGTCAGGGCAGCGACACCGGTGCAACTGCTCAAAATAAACTACAACGATCTGAACAAGATCTTCACCAAGGTTCCCAGCCTCACCATCAATTTCTTGAACCTGATAACCGAGCGTCTGCGGAGAACCAATACCCGGTTCGAAAAGTCGGTCCTGAAACACCGTAGGACTGAATATTCGTTGGACAGCATCTATGAAATGCTGGATATGACCGAAGTCCTGACTCTCAGAACCGGCATCGAAAGCCAGATCCAAAGAATAGTGGCCACTGCCAGCAAGGTCATGAATGCCGAAAGGGCTTCGTTGTTCCTAAAGGACAATTTTACCGGCGAACTGTGGTCCATGGTTGCCGAGGGACTTGAGAGCCGGGAGATCAGGATTCCTGTGGGACAGGGGGTTGCCGGCTGGGTAGCCCTTCACGATACCATTGTCAATATCAGTGATGCATACAATGACCCGCGGTTTGACAATTCCACTGATCTCAAAATGGGATTCCAAACCCGCAATATGTTGTGTGGGCCACTCAAAAACCTCCAGGGTGAACTGGTGGGGGTTATTCAGGTGATCAACAAGAAAGGCGGGGCATTCGGCAATACGGATGAGGCCATGTTCAAGGCCTTTGCCTACCAGACGGCCATAGCCGTGGAAAATCTGGAACTTTACCATAAACTGCTCGCCGATCATGAGAAAATAGCCATCCTGTTCGATGTTTCCACATCAGTTGCCCGGACCCTGGACCTGGATCAGCTGTTTGTCGAGATCGTCGATAAAATCAGTAAAGCCCTGGTGGCGGAGCGCAGTTCACTCTTTCTGGTTGACAGGGAAACCAACGAACTCTGGTCCAAAGTGGCCCAGCAGTCCGAGCTTACGGAAATACGATTTCCCTTGTCCCACGGCCTTGCCGGGCATGTCACCGAAACCGGGGAGATTTTGAATATCAAGGATGCCTATAAAGATTCCCGATTTCTGCCCATCGTGGACAAACGCACTGGTTTCAAAACCAGGACGATCCTGTGTGCCCCCATCATCAACCGGAAAGGCGAAACCATTGGTGTTACCGAAGCGATCAACAAAAAAGAGGGGGTGTTCGACCGCGAGGACGAGAACCTGATCAAAGCCCTGTCTTCACAGATATCCGTTGCCCTGGAAAATGCCCAGTTGTACGAGGGTACCGTTGATATGAAAAACTATTTGTCCAGTGTTCAGGACAGTATCACCAACGGCATCGTGGCCCTTGATCACAATGGCCTGATTGTGACGCTTAATAAGGCTGCGGAGGAATTTTTCCGGATTGAAACCGAAAGTGCCGGTGAAAAACGCTTTGTTGAAATTATGGGCACCGGCAATGCTGACCTGATTAGTTCCATCGAGCAGGTCTATGCCACCAACCGGGCGGTTGTGGACTTTGATGTGCCGCTGGTGATGCCCTGGGGCAAGGAACACATCGTGAATATCAATTTCGTTCCCCTGACCGGGCACAGCGGTGAACGCCAGGGAGTGGTGCTGGCTTTCGAAGATATTACCAGCGGAAAACGGATGCAGCGGACCCTGGCGCGCTACATGACCAAGGATATTGCAGATCAGATCCTTCTCGACCCCAGCCGGCGAGCTCTGGGTGGGACACGCAGCAGGGCCACGGTCATGTTTTCCGATATCCGGGGCTATACGGGGATGACGGAAAATATGTCAGCCGAGGAGACGGTTTCCTTCCTCAATGAGTATTTCAGTTTCATGGCCGATATCATTTTCAACAACCAGGGGGTGCTGGATAAATATATCGGTGATGGTATCATGTCGGTTTTCGGTGTTCCCTATGTCAGGGAGAACGATGCAATCCGGGCCATCACCTCGGCGATTGAAATGCGAGAACGCCTGCATGTGTTCAATCAAGCCAGAAAGAAAAAGGGCGACACATTGATTCGCATAGGCATCGGCATCTGCACGGGTGATGTGGTTTCCGGCAACATCGGGTCTGAAAGACGCATGGATTATACGGTGATCGGTGACGGGGTGAACGTGGCTTCGCGCATCGAAAGGCTTACCAAATATTATGGTGTGGATATACTCATGAGTGAGTCGACCCTGGCAGAACTGGGGGGTGGTTTCTGTACTCGTTTAATCGATCAGGTGCGGGTCAAAGGAAAGCAGAAACCGGTCCGGATTTACGAAGTGATCGGCGGCAGCGAGCAGACCCTCTCAAAGGGGCAGGTTCTTTTTTGCGAGGGGTTTACCCTCTACCAGAAAAAGGACTTCGAGGCGGCCGCCCGGTGCTTTGAAAAAGGATTGGACAGCGATTCGGTGTGCCGCGTATTCCTGGATCGCTGCCAGCATTTTATGACGTTTCCACCGGATGAGAAGTGGGACGGCGTGTGGGCGTCCGGGGAGTGAAAGAGGACGAGGGTCAGAGCCACAGAGGACAGAAGATCAGAAAGTGAGAAGGTGAGAAAATCAGATAGGTTGCCCGTGGTCAGTGGGCAGTAGTCGGTTGTCGGTAGCTGATAGCTTGAGCACGGACTACTGACAACAGGTTCAATTAAGTGACAACTTTTAATCAGGACTTGACTGGTGAAATTCGCTGCGCTTCTCATTAGCATGAATTTTATTGGGTAAACAACGGCGCAAAGCACGCTAAGAAGATCGTTTTAAAAATAAAGTTTTGATTTAGTAGTGATTTTTTCGTGGTTTCCTGTTTTCGTGCTTTCGTGATAGAAAATTTTGCTTTTCAACCCGATCAAGATATAGGCAACAGGATGGACTTGAACCAGAAACGTGAAATAGACAAAACCGGTCTCATGGTCGGGCGGTTGGGGTTAGGCGCCGGCTATGGCGCGCCGGCTGCAGCATTCGAGGAGGCGTTTGAACGAGGCTGCAATTATTTCTACTGGACATCACGGAAGTCGGGCATGCGGGATGCGGTTCGGCAGATATGTGCCAATGGATGATGCCGAGCTTAATCGGATGAAAAAGATCGGGGACCATGTGCACGCTAGTTCATCAACGTTTTTTTAAGGTCTTGCATGAAATTTGCCATGTAGCTATGCAACTATGGGGTTATGTGGAAAAGGGGATACCTGTCCATGTCGATTAAAGTAGATAAGAATGATTCGAAACACCTGACCGTCTTCACCGTCAGGGGGGAACTGGATTTCGAAGGCCTGCTGGCCTATATGAAATCGTACAACGAGGATTTTGCCCTCACAAAGAACTGTGTCTGGGATTTTCGCCCGACCACAGGCGGCGAGGTGATTTCAGAAACCCAACTGGGTTTTTTTGCCGCAATCTTGAAGCAGTACGCCTTTGAGTCGCCTGTCAGTAAAATGGGGTTTGTGATTCAGGGAGACCTCGGGTTCGGTCTGGCAAGGATGCTGTCCACCTTTGAGGAACTGTACGATGTCACCCTGGATGCCAAGGCGTTTCTGTCCATGGAGGACGCCGCCATCTGGCTGGACAAGGATTGAGGGGGGTCGCGTGAACAGTATGAAAATAGTCCGTCTGGTGATGATCCCCTGGCTGCTTTTATTCCTGGGCTGCACAGCAGCCATTCGCCTGGATAAAAATGTCAGTGACGAGATGGCCGCAAATTTAGGTCGGTTTACCCACTCCCAGAAGTTTAAGGTTGTTTGCGGCCCCGGGTTGTGCCGCTACGTTTTCAACGGATACCCCAAGGGCATCACCGGGTCGGAGGTCAAAACCAGCATAAACATCGGTGAGACCTTTTGTGCCCTGGTGGATCAGGCAGAGGATATGGTGCAGTCCGGACCCAATGATTCTCCTGAAATAATTATCAATCTTAAGAGCATCAACTTCGCCTTTTCCTACGAGGGTACTTCCCTCGTGATCGACAAGGAAAGAGACCTGGATGCCGCGTATTTCTTGATCCGATTGGACGCAGAGTCCGGGGCGTGGTCCCGTGAATACACGTTCCTTTCGGAAAAGGAGCGATTTGATGAAGAATATGGGGGCAACTCGACGAAATATACCGTCGTGAACAGCGCTCTCGAAGAAATCATATTTCAACTGTACAAAAAGTTGTACAAGGATTTCAACTGAATATCCATACAAGCGGTATAGATGCAGAGAGTGAAGGGCTATGTACATTTATTTAGACACGGAAACCACGGGAACAGGGCCGGATGACCGGCTTTGCCAGATTGCTTTCAAGACCGACAAGGGCTTGGTGGTAGATGAGCTTTTCAATCCGGGAAAGCCTATCGCCATCGAGGCCATGGCCGTGCATCACATCACCAACGAGATGGTAGCGGCCAAGCCGCTTTTCAAAGGCAGCCATGCCTATGAAAAACTGAAAGCCCTGTTGGACGATGAACAGAGCATCCTGGTGGCCCACAACGCTAAGTTCGATCTCAATATGCTCCAAAGAGAGGGCATTGAAGTCGAAAGGGCCATTTGCACGTATAAGCTCGCAAGGCATCTCGACCCGGAAGGTAGTATCCCCCAATACAACCTTCAATACCTGCGGTATTACCTGAAACTCGATATCGATGCTGTGCCCCATTCCGCTTTGGGGGATATCCTGGTCCTGGAGGGCCTGTTCCAGCGCATACGCGCCCGAGTCGAATCATCCGAGGAAGCTGATGCTGCCGCTACAATGCTGAAGATAAGTAATGCACCCGTAATGGTGGCACGCATGCCTTTCGGAAAACACAAGGGCCAGAAGATGGACCAGGTTCCAGCCGATTATCTCAACTGGTTGAAAAAGACAGACATCGATGAGGATTTGGCTTTTACGGTTCAATACCACCTCCGGCCGAAACAGTAGGGAGTAAACAGTAGGGAGTAAAGAGTAGGGAGTGAGCAGAGATCCAGAGGCCCGAGGACAGTAGACAGGACCAGAGGACGGAAGGCCAGAGTGCCAGAGACCGGAGAACAAGACATTCACAATTAGTTATTAACCATTGATTATTAATTAGTATAATAGGTTGTTTGATAGATCAATTGTCAATAATCAACTGCTAATTCTTAATTGATAACGAGGCTTCTGGCAAACAGGAAACCGGTTTAACCCTTTGTTGCTTTGTCACTCTGTCACTTTGAAGCTTGCTGAGATGTTCCTTAAACCTTTCGCCTAATACCTAAAGGGGTAATATCATGGAACGCAGACAGCAACCCCGCAAATCTTTGCAATGCCAGGTGTATTTTATCTGTGTGAGCGCGGACGGTCGTGCGTCGTCCCAGGACATCGGCGTGGCCCGGGATGTAAGTGCAGGCGGGATGATGCTTGAAACCACCACCCCCATCAATACAACGGAAATCAGGATAATAGCCTCGACACCCGACAATCAGCAGGTTGAAGCCAGCGGCGGCGTCATCTACTCCATGCAGGTGGGGGAGGGGCAGTACAACACCGGTATATTTTTTCAAAGCTCTTCGGAAGATGCAGCACGATTCGTTGAGCAGCTCGTGCTTGTGCAGGATGAGAGTGGATGATCGGTTGTCCGGGTAACACTGATCCAAGGAAAGCTCGATTCAATTGGTGAATAAAAACGGGAGTTCCGGCTGCCAGTACAACTTATAGGCCCGGCAGTTTTTTTTCCAACGGCAGCGCTTGCAGACTGCGATGTGTTTTTTGGGCTGTCCTTTGCTCTTGTCGCAGATAATATAGGGGTCTGCATGATAGATCTTTTCGGTGCGCAGTTCGGGCATATTCGATTGAATCCGCTGTTCTAATAAATGAGGTCAGGGCAACGCCAACAAGTTGTGCATATTATGCTCCATTTTAGCGCATGGCAAGTATCAATTACAATATGCGCAAAGATTTTACCTTAAGATGTTCTTCTTCGCGTGCTTTGCGTCTTGGCGGTTCAAAATTTTTCGATTTCTGACTTCCGAATTCCAAACTTCGTTTCTTATTTAGGGTCATACGCACGATCTTCCCAATGCATGTATCCCACGATAGCTTTGGCTCCGAGTGTTCTGAAGGGGTCGGGGGGCCATGGAATGGTTTTCCGATCGACGAAGAAAACATCGCTGAGGTCGGTTTTGTTTTCCAGAATCAAGTCACGAATGGTCTGGCCATTGAGGTGGGTCAGGCTCACGCCGTGGCCCATGCAGCCCAAGCTATAAACCACGCGTTTGTCGCCCATGTAGCCGATAGCCGGCGCCATGTCCAGCGGAACCGAAATCGGGCCGCCCCAGGCGTCCGTGAAGTGAACATCCCTGAGGGGGGGGAACAGTTCGCGAACGTCATTCCTCAGGCTCTGGAAGGTCTCTTCGTTTTTATCCTGGTCCATGTCATAGAGTCCCTTGTTCAGAGAAATGTCCCGCCCCCCCATGACAATCCGGTTGTCGGCAGTGAGGCGGTAGTAGTGTACGAGATTCCTGGCATCCTCGATTCCTTGTCGGTTCTGCCAGCCAATGGATTCGTACTGCGCATCGGTCAAAGGTTCGGTGATGACGATGTGGGTCCAGGCCGGCACCTGTTTTCGCTTTAGCTTTGGGAAAAAATGGGTCCAGGCATTGGTGGCCAGCACCACCTTGTTTGCCTGCACAATGCCATGCGGCGTTACCAGAGAGATGCCCTGGTTACCCCTTTTTACCTCTGTCACCGGTGTGTTTTCGTATATTTCCACGCCCATGGGGCGAATGGTCTCGGCCCAACTCCAGGAGAGTTTGGCCGGGTTGAGGATGCCGCAGCGCGGTTCCCACCAGGCTCCCAGGTACATGGGGCTGTTGACCTGTTCCCTTGTTTGATCTTTATCGATCCATTCGATGCCCGTAAGACCGAGCTTGTGAGCAAATTCGATTTCATGTTGAATACGTGTTTTATACTTTTCAGAGGTAGCCACCCGTAGAAAACCCGGATGCTCATAATCGCAATCCAGGTTCAGTTCTTCCACGAGATCCTTTAAAAGGTCCACGGCGCGTTCCATATAGATGTGAGCCTCTCTGGCTTTGGCTTTTCCGAAACGCAGGGCTGTGATGCTGAGGGTCAGGCCGAATAGGGTCATGTTGAAGCCGGCGTTGCGGCCGCTTGCCCCGAAGCCGATCACCTCGTTTTCAAGAAGGGCCACCCGCATTCCGGGCTCTTCTTTTTTCAGGTGAAAGGCCGTGGACAGGCCGGTGAACCCGCCGCCGACAATGGCCACGTCAACCTGGGTGTCGCCTTCAAGGCTCGGTCCAGGGGTATATTCCCGAGTCGTCATCCAGTGGCTTTTAGGCTGGAATGGTTGGCCGTTCATAGATTCTCCTTTACGTAGTGAATAGATCAGAGTATGCCGTGGTGCTTGAATTTCATGAGTGGATTGAAAAATGATGTTTCAAACTCAGCATCTGTCAAATGAATCCTTCTGGCCAAAGCAAGCGTCAGCATGGTGAAAATGCTTTTGGATTCAGCACAAATCTCGTTATTTGCATTGTAGATGGCAGCTTTGATAATCGCCTCTCGTTTGCCCACGCGTTCCTGTACCCAGGCTTCGGATCGAAGCTCTTCACCCACAAGGACGGCTTTGGCAAAGTCTATGGTCATGGTTTTGGTGAGGGTGAGCTGCTCCAGCAAATAGATACCTGCCCAGCCCATGGTCTCGTCCAGGATGGTGGCAATGATTCCGCCGTGGGCGATACGGTTCCAGCCTCCCATGTGCCTGGGGACAATTACCTTTGAAAATAAACGTTTGTCGTCCGTGAAAAATTTCATCTGCAGGCCAGAAGCGTTGACAGGGCTGCAGGCAAAACAGTTGTGGGTGTCGGTGTTGGGCAGTTCTTTCAATCCTTCATAAAGCGGCTCCGGCATCATGCGGTCCTCCTGCTTTTAACGGGCAATAGCAGAACAGCTGTTATAGCCTTAAGATTACAGTCAATTGGGTTTTATCAAAACGACTACTGGATTCGATCACCTATTATATTCTTAAACTGCAAATCATTTATACATCAGATTTTCCATAGAAAATCTATATGATAGCGGTTGTCATGCTCAGAATAAACCAGCTGCTTTGAACAATAATATCTTTCATAGAGAATCAATTCCTATCGGAACAGATTTATGACAACCGGTATGAGGTGAGATGAATCATACCATTAAAGGCGGGTGAAAACAATCTGGGCACGGATTGACTTTAGGGCGGTAATTTGACATGTTTTAAGCGCAATATAAACCACAAATATAGGAGTAAAACATTATGCAATGGATACTGTATGCTTTTAGCTTAGTCTTTGTCGCTTTCGGGGTTTACATGATTCTTTACACCGACAACGCCAGAAACCTTTTCAGACAATTTATCCAAATGGGGTTTAAAACCCTGTCAATAATTGCGGCTCTTATAGGCTTCCTATTTCTGGTGTCGGCCTCGGCCAGCCATTATCCCTGGTTTTTGCGATTTGTCGGTATCTTTTCTATTGTCGAGGGGGTGGTGCTGTATATCAACCCTCAGGACATTATGGGAAGGATATATGCATGGTATCTGGATGAGGCTTCCGATCAAACCTTCAGGGCTTCCGGCATCATTACCGTGATTCTCGGAACGGCATTGATTTCCTGGATCATATAGACGATTAGGAAGACTGGAAAAGTAGAAATTCAGATAGTAATCATTTGATTTTATTATTGGTCGTACGTCTTTTCCAATAGAAAAGACTCATGCAGAAACACAAGATAAAATTTAACAAAAGGGGTGCCATGCCAACAAAAATGGCTTTTGATAATGAAAAATATTTACAGGAGCAGACATCTAAAATCCTTGAACGCGTTAGCCGATATGGCGATAAGCTTTATCTCGAATTTGGCGGAAAACTTCTCTATGACTTTCATGCAGCCAGGGTTTTGCCCGGATATGATCCCAATGTAAAAATGAGGCTTCTGCAACAACTGAAGGAGAATGCGGATATTATTCTCTGCATTTATGCAGGGGATATTGAACGGAAAAAAATAAGGGCAGATTTCGGGATAACCTATGACGCAGAGGCATTTAAATTAATAGATGAATTGAAAGAGTGGGGTGTAAATGTCGTTGGGGTCGTTATTACCCGTTATAACGGACAGCTTGGCGCCAAATTATTTAAGAGTAAATTGGAACGAAGAAATATTAAAGTATATACACATCAGTTTACGAAAGGCTATCCCACAGATGTGGATTTGATTGTAAGTGACGAAGGTTATGGGGCCAATGATTATATAGAGACAGAAAAACCTCTGGTTATTGTTACCGGCCCGGGTCCTGGCAGTGGCAAATTGGCCACCTCCCTTTCTCAGATATATCATGACCATAGGAGAGGAATAAATTCAGGATATTCAAAATTCGAAACCTTTCCTGTATGGAATTTGCCCGTTAATCATCCCGTAAATATAGCCTATGAAGCCGCGACAGCGGATATTAAAGACTTCAACCTCATTGATCCATTTCATCTTGAGGAATACAATGAAAAAGCGGTTAATTATAATCGTGATGTAGAGGTATTTCCGGTAATCAAGAGAATTTTGAAAAAAATTGGTGGCGGTGAGTCCCCGTACCAATCACCAACAGATATGGGTGTGAATCAAGTCGGTTTTGCGATTACGGATGATGCACTAACAAGGGAGAGCGCTAAACAGGAAGTAATAAGACGATATTTTAGATATCGATGTGAATATGTAATGGGATTAACGAATAAAGACACCGTCCAGAGAGTAGAACTCCTTATAAAAGATTTTGATATAAAACCAGAGTACAGGAGCGTTGTGGAGCCGGCACGAAAGGCTGCCCAGGATGCCCGGGATAATCAAAAGGGAAGTGAGGGGATTTATTGTGGTGGGGCAATAGAGTTAAAGGATAAAACGATTGTGACCGGTAGCAATTCCCCTCAACTGCATGGGGCCTCCAGCCTAATTCTGCATGCCATTAAACATCTGGCGGACATCCCTGATAAGATTAAGCTACTGCCACCCAATATCATAGACTCGGTTAGAAAACTCAAAACAGAAGTCTTAAATGAGAAAACCCTCAGTCTTGATCTGGTAGAAGCCCTTATTGCACTGAGCATCGGTGCAACTACAAATCCTGCCGCTCAATTAGCTATGGAACAATTAACCAAACTGCGAGGTTGTGAGGTCCATATGACCCATATGCCTACTCCGGGTGACGAAGCAGGATTGAGGCGCCTTGGTGTTAATCTGACGAGTGATCCAAATTTCTCCACAAAAGGTCTCTTTGTTACGTGAATTTAGAAAGCAATATCCTCCAAACCGTGATTTTCGGTACGGCGTTGATCTCCTGGATTATTTAGGCCCTTTAGAAGGTTAGAAAATCAAGCAGTAAGAAGTGGTAAAGTATTGCGTACTGAGTAAGCTCTTTTAACCGCCCGCTGCGCTCAAGCTGCAAAGGCCGCAAAGGGGTTAATATATAAAGGACAGTTCTTTGCGCCTTGGTTTACCCAATGAAATTCATGCTAATGAGGAACGCAGTGGATTTCACCGGGGCGGTTCAAAGGTTGGTCAAGTCCTGTTTAAATCTTGTCACTTTAACTGTTTTTCACCTTGCGTCCAGCTAATGGCAGGGATAAATCCCTGCACTACATGGTTGGTTCGAGGAATGGGCATGTAGGCCAGGGCTTCAGCCCTGTTTCCTTTGACTTCCGACCTTTGGCATCTGGACCTCTGATCTTCCGCTCTCTTCTGTCTTCTGTGGTTCTGTCCTCTGGGGCTTTGTCCTCCGCCCTCCCACCCTATTGAAATATGATAATGTTTTCTTTGTGCCCTTTGTGCCTTTGTGGTTAATTAAGGTTCCGCCCTCTGGTTTCTGACCACAGACCACGGACTTCCGGCTATCCCCCTTCAGTCTTCTACCTATGATATCTCAATATCGCAGACTTTCTACCAGCCACTTTATCGTATCGCTCGTTGGGATACCCTAGTGCAATGACGGCATAGGGTGTTTCATCTTTTGGCAGGCCAATGGATTGATTGATACGCTTATCCCTTTTCATGGCCTCGATGACGTAGCCGATCAGACAGGTGCCCAGTCCCATGGTGTGGGCGCCCAAAAGGATGTTCTGGGTGGCCAAAAGGGCGTCTTCGGAGGGGCAGGTGGCGTCGTTGCGTGATCCAACGACGATGACGGCCGGAGCCCCGTGAAACAGAATGTCCCTGCCCTCTTTTTTCCAGCGTTCGAACCCTTCCTTGACGGACGGGTAGTAGTTTGCGTAATAATCAGCCAGGGTTGGCTTGTTGACCAGCTTCAAAAGGGAACGAAGCCACCATTTTTCCGCCATCCGGTTTAACCTTTCAAAAAACAGGCCTACCTGGCGGCTGAGGGCCAGCACCGCATCACGGTCTGGCAATATTGTAAAGGACCAGAGTTGACAGTTGGATCCCGAAGGAGCGGTGATACCAATCCTGACCAGGTCTTCCAGGATGTTGGGTTCGACCAATGTGTCCTTGAAATTGCGGCAGGAGCGCCGTGACTGCATCAGGTTTACCAGGGTTCCGGTGTCGAATTCGCCATGGGGCACCCAGCAATCCGGGGCCGTAAAGGTCTCGAATTGTTCGAGCAGGGGGTCCAGCATGCCGACAGTGATGGCCCCTTCCGGGCAGGCTGCTGCACAGTGCCCACAGTTTAGGGATTCAGCCCCGGTAACGTGTGCCTTGCCGTCTTCCAGGCTGATGGTCTCCTTGGGGCAAACAGGTATACAAAGGCCGCAGCCAATGCATTTATCCGGGTCGATTACGGTGGTTACGGTTTGATCTGTCTCCATAGGATTTGTCATCATCTCCTTTTGCTTGAAAATACTTAAAAAAATTATTCATATTGATTGTAGTCAATTGCTAATATGGGGTCAAGTCTCCGTTTGACCTTACATCATTTATAAGATATATTCTCACCATGTCGCGTCCTTTAAGAATACAGTATCCAAATGCCTGGTATCACGTTATGAACAGAGCTAGACGGGGACAGGTTGCTTTTCCAGTCAAGGAGGACAAACTTGCTTTTCTATATCTTCTGAAGGAAACAGCCGGCATGTTCAATCTAAATGTTTCCGCATGGTGTCTCATGGAAACGCATTACCATTTGTTGGTGCAAACGCCTGATGCCAATCTTGCCCGTTGTATGCGTAATCTCAATGGTGTCTATACTCAAAAGTACAATTTCAGACATGGGTGTGACGGTACTCTCTTCCGTGGACGCTATAAATCCATATTGGTGGATTCCGATAATTATCTGCTTGAATTGGTGAGATATATCCATCGGAATCCACTGCGGGCAGGTTTGGTTGAAAAATTGAGCCAATACAACTGGTCTAGTCACAAAGCATATCTTTCAGGATCGGAAAAGTGGAACTGGGTGCATAAGGATTTTATTCTGGGGATGCTGGAAAAATCGAGAAACACTCAACTGAAGAAATACAGGCGATTTGTCAGCAAGAAAGATTCACCCGAGTTATGCTCCTTTTTCGAAAAGATAAACCCGCCTTCTATTATAGGAGATAAATCATTTGTAGATTGGGTGAAAGACACGTTTTTCAGCGGAAAGATTGACCACAATATCCCTCAAACCAAAACTTTGGCACCCTCTATAAATGAGATAAAAAATATCGTCTGTGAGTATTATCAAATTGATGAACAGGAGATTAATTTGTCTCGAAGGGGGATGGAAAATTTACCGCGGGATGTGGCTATTTATCTGATGAGGTCGGTCAGTGGAGAGGCCTTACTCTGCATAGGAGAAGTCATGGGGATAAGAAATTACAGTTCTGTGAGCAGCGCGGTCCATCGCATAAAGAATAAATTACCTAAGGATAAACGGCTTGAAAAAGATATACAGTTGATGCTGGATATGATCATAAAGAAAAGCCAAACGGAGACTTGACCCCATATTCAAATCAAAAGGAGGAAAAAATGCAAAAATATGGAGCAGAATTTTTCGGGACATTCTGGTTGGTGCTGGGTGGGTGCGGCAGTGCGGTGCTGGCCGCTGCTTTTCCGGAAGTGGGGATCGGCCTTTTGGGCGTTTCCCTGGCCTTCGGGCTGACAGTGCTGACCATGGCTTTTGCCATCGGCCACATTTCCGGCTGCCATCTCAATCCAGCGGTTTCCGTGGGACTCTGGGCGGGTGGCCGTTTTCCGGCCAAACAACTGCTGCCCTACATTGTCGCCCAGGTCCTGGGGGCGGTTGTTGCCGGCGGCGTGCTGTTTATCATTGCCAGCGGCAAGGCGGGCTTTGATTTGTCGGCCGGCTTTGCTTCCAACGGCTACGGCGCGCATTCGCCCGGCGGATACTCCCTGCTGGCAGCCCTGGTAACCGAGGTGGTGATGACCATGATGTTTCTCATTGTCATCCTGGGTGCAACCGATGAACGCGCCCCCAAGGGGTTGGCACCAATAGCCATCGGCCTGTGCCTCACCTTGATCCATCTGATCAGCATTCCGGTAACCAACACGTCAGTCAATCCGGCTCGCAGCACAGGCGTTGCCATTTTCGTGGGCGACTGGGCCATGGGGCAGCTCTGGCTGTTCTGGCTGGCACCCGTTGTCGGGGCCCTGCTGGGTGCAATGGTGTACCGTTTTCTCGGCAGCGCTGCCGAGTGAAAGGTAGAAGGTGGAAGGCTGAAGGTACAAGGTATAAGGTAGAAGGTAGAAGACTGAAGGAGGACTAAGGACAGAGTGCCAGATGTCGACCGCCCTGCAGGGATGAAGCCCTGGCTAACATGCCCATTCTTCGGCCCAACCCTGTAGTGCAGGGATTTATCCCTGCCAATAGCTGGACGCGAGGTGAAAAACAGCTAAAGTGACAATTTCTAATCAGGACTTGTCCAAGGTCACTATTCCGCAAAAGCACTGGATGCCGGATCAAGTCCGGCATGACGGAGTAGGCTATTTAGTTGTCAGGTTAATAATATAATCGGTTCCTATATATTTATAGTTGGAAAAGATAAGGGCACGGCATATTTTACGGATATGTGAAATTCAGATTGGGAACTGGCCCACAAACAAACGGCTGAATTATGAATGAGGATCACAGATCAGGCATATACCGGCTGGCGATGGCACTGTTGTCATGTGCCTTGATCTTTTCGCCCACGGCCGTCAGGGCCTTGTGTATTGACGATGGGATAGCCAACCATGCCAAAGCAGGAGACCCTGCCTCTGGCATGGAGCAACGCCAGGAAAAAGTCGGCCGGGAAACCGGAAACGGAGATACTTCGCTTCATGAGGGTGGCAGCACGGTAACAGATCAAACCGTCGGTTTCTGGATAGAGTATCAGCACCCTGACGAAAGAGTCGACACCCTCAGCCCGGATACCGCAACTGGTGTGCCTTCGCCTGATATGACCACGATGGCGGGCTTTGTCGAACACGGCAGGAGCTCGTACAACTTCGGCAACGTGGAACTAAAAGGGAAATCCTTCCCCATGTACATCCCTGCCGTCCGGGAATACGTGCACGACCGTCCAAAGGCGGTCTCAAAAAAGTGGTTCTATTCTTTTTGGCTGCCGCCATTACGCTTGCTTCCATCTTATCTTTCACTGTTGCCGGGTTGGTGGTCAAAGACAAATATACATTCGGCAAGGTTCGCCAGAACTGTTTTCGACTTGACAGTACCTTCAGCCGGAAAAGAGCCAGAAACGAATTGAGGCGTTTTTTACAATTGACCTTCAAGATTTTCATGATCATTGTTTTCTACCTGGCGGCGAATGGTTTTTTGCTGTTTCTGTTTCAAGAATGCTCTCAGCCTGCCCGGAACATGATTGAAGTATATACCGTTGATGACAATCAACCCGCGGAAGTGGACGAAGAGAGGGCGCCAGGGGGTTGGGGAAATGACTACCAGTGGGGATACCTGGATTTTTCCATTTTCATTTTGCTCTATTTCGGGATCACGTTTTACCTGTTCGTGATCAAATCTTCCAGAGGCATGTTCAGGCACTATAAAAAGAACCTGCAAGGACGCAGATATTTTTACAACACCATAGACCGCCGGCGGTTGGCACGTAGCCGGTGATCAGGTGTCGGTGGCCGGTCCACAGTGAATTCTCAGACAGGATTAACAGGATACACTGGATTTTCTTTGCTCCTTAGCGTCTTGCCTGTTCAGAATATATCCCTATCAAGAATTGTCTACTCTGCCACCCCCCGGTACGTGCCGGCTTCCTCCAGCACCTTTGTCATCTGTTCGATGCTCATCTTGTCCGGGTCGTAGGTCATCGTGTTGATCTCCTTCCTCTCAAAGGAAAACTCTGTGGCTTTGCTGGTTCTGCGAGAAAAATATAAGCCCTTTTAGAATTGGCTGCGAATTTGAAACGCTCAGTTCTGATCGAATAAATTACGGTATTGCCCGTACCCCTCATTCTTCAGGTCCTCAGCAGGTATGAACCTCAAGGATGCGCTGTTAATACAGTAGCGCATTCCCGTGGGCGCAGGGCCGTCGTTGAACAGGTGCCCCAGATGACTGTCGCCATGCCGGCTGCGGACTTCAGTCCGCACCATTAACAAACGGCGGTCTGTCAATTCCACCATGTTCCCCTGCTCCAGCGGCCTGGTAAAGCTGGGCCAGCCAGTACCTGATTTAAATTTGTCCGTGGAGCTGAACAAGGCTTCGCCGCTGACAACGTCCGTGTAAATGCCTGCCTGCTTGTTGTCCCAGTATTCATTGTTAAAAGGCCGTTCAGTGCCGTTTTTCTGGGTGACCTTGTATTGGAGTGGTGTCAGGCGTGATCGAAGCTCGGCATCATTGGGTTTCTCTGGATATTTACCTTTGGTAGTCATACTGGCTGCGTTTTCATCTTTTGGCCAGGCGTTTTTCAGAAATGCATCACGACCTGACCCGGACCGATACCACTTGTAGCGAATGGGATTCTTTTTATAATAATCCTGGTGGTAGTCCTCTGCAGGATAAAAGATCTCCAAAGGTATGATGAGGGTTGCCACGGGCTTGTCAAAACGGCCGGATTGTTCCAGTCGTTTGCGGGAATCTTCTGCCAGTTGTTTTTCCTTTTCGCTGGCAAAAAATATGGCGCTCCTGTACTGGTCGCCCCGATCAACAAACTGGCCGCCGGGGTCGGTGGGATCCACGTGCCGCCAAAATACGTCCAAAAGCCCTTCATAGGATATTGTTGATGGGTCGTAGATTACTTTGATGGCTTCGATGTGCCCGGTGCTGCCACCTGACACTTCCTTATAGGAAGGGTTCTCTACATGGCCGCCGGTATAACCGGAAACAACCTCCACAACACCGTCAACCTTTTCAAAATCCGATTCCGTGCACCAGAAGCAGCCCCCGGCAAAGACGGCCGAGGCAGTTGTCTCGGGCATTGATTTTATTGTGTTTTCAGATTTTTCCATGCTGTTTACCTGAGTAAAAATGAATACCGTCAAGACGGTAATAACAAGGGTGATGATTATGGACTTCATGGTACACCTCCATCATCGATGCCTTTCAGTAGAACCGTAAATATAATAGTGTGCCACGATTTCATATAACGCTAATTTATCCTACAATATGATGGGGTTAACCTGTTGAATTTTAGCGAATCAAAATCCCAATGAACATATTATAGCGGTGAAGCCGCGTCATCTAATATCGCCGTAGGCGAAATTGGTTTTAATAACAGTTATTATTAATATAAGTAAATTATCTGAATTGTCGAGGATGTCTCTCAAACGGAAAGGGTGAGAGTATTTTTTCACTCAAAAGCCATAACAAGGCGATGGCTTGCAAAATATACCAGAATGGCCTACATTTCCTCGCTCAGTTACAATCCATAAACGAATGCAATACCGCCATACCAGGCCGAAAGTGCTTCAATGGGTGATGTTCCGGAAACCACAATAGAATCATTGATCAAAAAATACGATGTTCTGCTATTCGACGCATACGGCGTGCTGGTGAACTCCTCCGGTGCATTGCCGGGTGCCGTGGACCTGATCAGCCACCTGAACCAGACAGGTAAACCGTATTATATCCTTACCAACGATGCCTCGCGCCTGCCCAGGACGGCGTCGGATCGGTATATGAAAAGCGGGCTGGAGATTCCATTCGGGCACATCATCACCTCGGGATCACTGCTTCCGGGCTATTTTGAACGGCACCGCCTTAAAGGCAGGCGCTGTGCTGTGTTGGGAACCGAGGACAGCCGGCAATACGTCGAGCAGGCCGGCGGTAGAGTCGTTCCTCACGACAAAGACTTTGATGTGCTGGTGCTGGCTGATGAGATAGGCTATCCCTTCCTCGAAACCGTCGATGCGATTTTTTCATCTGTCTGCCGGGCCAGGGACGATCAACGCAGCGTCCATCTTATTCTGCCGAACCCGGATTTGATCTATCCAAAGGGTGATCAGGCTTTTGGTTTCGGGGCCGGCAGTATTGCGGGGATGTTCGAGGCAGCCTTAAGGCTGAGGTATCCGAATAACAGTGATCTTAATTTTGTACGGCTGGGCAAGCCGGAAGAGGGGCTGTTCCGGGAAGCTCTTTCCCGCAGTCAGGCGCGCAGCATGGTCATGATCGGCGATCAACTGGAGACAGACATTCGGGGGGCGCTTTCTTTCGGGATCGCTGCCGCCTGGATAGAAACCGGGGTGACCGCCAGAGGGCTGCAAACCATGCCGGCCCACCTGCAGCCTACTTATCGGTTCTGCTCGCTGAAAAAGAGACCTCCGGACTGAACAACGTTTTCCTAAAATCCATCCAATTTTGATTTTTTTCCCAAATTAATGTAGAATTGATCTCAAAAGATTATTTGGAGATGGGTTCTATAAGACTATTATGAATTATGCCTCAATAGCACATGTTTTCGGAAAGCTGCTGGTGGTGACAGGCAGTTCAATGATTTTTCCCATGATCTGTTCGATCTACTACGGGGAAGACGATCTCTTTTCCATGTTCATATCGGCCATCATCATCATAGCGCTGGGATGGCCTTTGTGGCGGTTTTTTCGGCATCACAACGAGTTGAACATCAAGGACGGTTTTTTCATCGCTGTTTCCGGGTGGGTGCTGATCTCGGCGGTGTCCGGGCTGCCGTTCATGTTTTACGGAGCCATCCCCTCATTTACCGATGCCTTCTTTGAAATGATGTCCGGGTACACCACCAGCGGGGCCACCATCCTCACGGATATCGAGATCGTCCCGCATGGCCTGCTTTTCTGGCGGAGCCAGACACACCTTCTGGGTGGCATGGGGTTTTTGACCCTGACGGTCATATTCCTACCCCACGGTATGGGCGGTGTGCGCATTTTCCGAGCCGAATCAAGCCCCGGCCAGGTGATTACCAAGGAAAAATTCATCCCCCGCAACCGCGACACCATGATCTGGCTCTGGGGTATCTACCTGACGTTGAACGTCCTGGAAACCGCGTTGCTCTGTTTTGGCGGGATGTCCCTTTTTGATTCCCTGTGCCACTCCTTCGGCACCGTGTCCACATCAGGGTACTCACCCAAGAATGCCAGCATCGGGCACTACAACAGCGCCTATTTCGATTGGGTGATCACCATGTTCATGTTCTTCGGCGGGATGACCTTCATGCTCTTTTACCACATGGTAAAAGGGGAATGGAAGGTCATCAAAATCAACACCGAATTTCGATGCTATGTGGGTATCCTGTTTTTCTTTTGTGGAATGGTGACCTGGATTTTATGGCAGCAGGGTACTTATTCCAGCCTGGCGGATGCCGCGCGGTACGGTGTATTTCAAATCATGTCGCTTTTAACCACCACCGGATTCACCACCGCTGACTATGAAAAGTGGCCCCAGGCCGCGCAGATGTTTCTTTATGCTTCGTGTTTTATCGGCGCTTGTGCAGGTTCCACCACCAGCGGCATCAAGGTGGTCCACTATGTCATCATCTGGAAATACATGGTGGCCTCCATAAAAAAAATATTTTTACAGCCCATGTCGGTGGTGGCAGTACGGCTGAACGGCCGGCCCATTGACCGGATCATCATCGACCTGGCCATCTGCTACTTCATCGTCAATATTTTTCTGGTTCTGGGGGGCGGATGCCTCATGGTGCTGACAGATGACATGGATTACGTCACCGCGATGAGCTCGATCATCGCAACGCTCATGAACATCGGCCCGGGGTTCGGCAGCATCGGCCCGTCGGAAAACTATGCCCACATTTCGGTCTTTGGAAAGTGGTTCCTGTCATGGAACATGCTGGTGGGGAGGCTGGAGATGTTTTCGGCGCTGGTGGTGTTTTATCCTGCCTTCTGGAAAAAATAAATTTCAGGTCTCAAAATTATTTTTTGAGACCTGAAATTTATTTTTCTATGAAAAGAAGAGCTGTTGTACATCCTTCAGGGCCAACGTCTTACACACGACAATAGCGCGTTCGTTAGCGTTCACTTGGGTGTCGCCCACGGCAATCTGCCATTTCTCATCCCTGAAAACAGCACCGATCAAGAATTTTCCATAAAAGGACGGGTCCAGTTTGGACAGGGGCTTGCGTGTAATTTGCGAGTTGGGCTCGGCTATGATTTCGACCATTTCCGCTTCCAGGCCATGCAGGTGGGACACAGACAGTAGCTGCCCCCGGCGGATGAACTTGAGGATCTCGTTGCCGGCCAGGATTTTTTTGTTCAACGCAATATCTGATCCTATGGTGGCAGCCAGCACCAGGTAGTCCTCTTTGTTGACCAGACAAATGGATTTTCGCTGCTGGGCGCTGTCCTGGCCTCCTTTTCCGTTCATAAGGTGTTTGGCCAGAAGGCAGCTCATGATGTTGGTTTCATTATCCCCGGTAGCCGTGATAAACGTGTCCATCTCCAGCAGCCCGGCCAACTGCAGCACACTGGCATCTGATCCGTCGCCATGCAGCACCTCGGCATTTTTCAACGAGAAAGACAGGGCTTCAGCCGATTTTTCATCCTTTTCTACCATGGTGACTTCAACTGTTTTTTCAAGTAGTTGAGCTACACGATGGCCGACCAGGCCACCTCCCAATATCATCACACGGTGGCGGCGCTGCTGCTTGACGCCTGTGAGGTTCATCAGCTTGGGCAGGTCTTTGGTGCCGGCCATGATGAACATCTGATCCTGGGGCATGAGTTTGTCGTTTCCGCCGGGGATGACGGAGTTGATGCCGCGGGCCAGGGCCACTACCCGGAAGGGGAATTCATGGTAGGTCTGGGAGAACTCCAGCAGTCTTTTATTGGCCAGGGGCGACGACTCCTGAATGCGCGTGGACAGCACCTGAATCTGGTTGTCCGCAACGTCGACAATGTCGTTGCCCGACCTGAGCTTGATAATCCTGACGATTTCCTGGGCAGCCAGTTCCTCGGGATGAATGATCAGGTCGATGTTAAGGTCTTCCACGGACATGAAAGAATTTTCACCGCCGAATTCCAGGGAACGGACACGGGCAATTTTTTTCTGAATTCCAAAGCGATGGCCAATCTTGGCCGCCATCATGTTCACGGCGTCGTTGTCGGTGACGGCAATGAGGTAGTCCATTTTATCCGCGTTGGCCTCGCGCCAGCACGCTATGCTCATTGCATTACCCTGTATCAGGCGTGCATCCAGAATGCCGTCCGCCTCGCGTATCAACTGGTTGTCCGCCTCGATCACGGTGATGGCATATCCCTCATGGGTCAACCGCTTGGCGAGATAATAGCCTACGCCGCCGAGACCGAGGATCAGGATATTTTCAGATATGGTATTCTTTTTTCCAAACACGGGTAATGTTTGCTATGGCCCTCTTGATTTGTCAACTGAATATTCTCCGGGCTGTTTGCGGTAAGAATTGACAACCCGCTATGGAGGTGGCAGAATTATAGCTAATTCATGTTGTTATGGTCATAAATCACTAAGGAGAAGGTGTATGAAAGCATGTTCGAGGGTATTGGTGGTGATGGTGGTTCTGTTGGGGTTGGTTGCGCCGGTATGGGCCTATGAAGTGATCGTGCAGTACGATCAGGACGAGACCATTGCCTGGCTCAAAGCTGAGAACTGGTGGGGCGAGGAAAAAAGGGGCGAGCAGCTCCAGGTGCCGCGCATAATGATTACGGGAATATCCGAACGCTGGCAGAAGAACGCCGCAAACATGCCTGTGCCCATAAAAAAGGAAGCCTTTTACCGTCTTATTCTGCCGCTGGCAATGCACGCTAACTCCATGGTGCTGGACCGGCGCGAGCGCTTGAAAGGGATGGACGCCGTGCTGGCGGATGGCGGTAAGCTGTCTGTTGAAGACGACACATGGCTGCGTGAAATAGCGGTCCTTTTGCGCATAACCAAGCGCGAAAAAATAGACCGGGTAACAGATCCAGCGGATTTGCGTCAGGTCATCGATAAGGCGCTGTACAAAATGGACGTCATCCCCGCAGGCATGGTATTGGGCCAGGCAGCCTACGAGAGCGGCTACGGGACCTCGCGATTCGCCGCCAAAGGCAATGCCCTGTTCGGACAATGGACATACGGCGGCAAGGGGCTCGTCCCGGAGCAGCAACGCAAGGAGCTTGGTGACCATCGTATCGCGAGCTACGAGTGGCCCTTTGACAGCGTGCGCGGCTACTTTATCAATTTGAGCTCCCATCCGGCCTACGAAGAGTTCCGCCGCTTGCGTGCCGATCTCAAAGCCGCTAATAAACCCCTGAGTTCTATGAAATTAGTCGAGGGCCTGAAAAGTTATTCCGAACGCGGCCAGGAATATGTGGACACCTTGAAGGGCATCATCCGCGTCAACAATCTGGACATTGCCGACAATGCTGTTCTCAGGGACGAGCCTATGCGCTTCCTTGTGGGCGCCCCGGACAAAGCTACCGCCGAAGATCTGCGCAAAGAGATCGAAGCCATGCGCAAGTCCGGGAAGATCGATGAGATTGTCAAAAGAATGCGACTGGAGTGACAGAGCAACAAAGTGAAAGAGTGGCAAATATTTTAACTTAAAAAAGGACCTTCTTAGCGTGCTTTGCGCCTTTGCGGTTCAAGGCTTTTTGACTTCTGGCCTCATTCGGCTACCGATCTCTGACCACCGACTACCAGCGATCCAGCAGCCAGAACGCCGATTCCGCATTCCGAATTCAACATTCCGCATTAGGAAGTCCGGCTATTCCCGGAGACGTTCTCTAAGTGCTCGGATAATCCCCAGGCAGGTCTGGTTGGCATCGGCCACCATGGCTACATCGGCCATTTTCATCATGGTGGCGTTGGGGTTTTTGTTGACAGCCACGATGAAGTCCGCGTCGGTCAAGGCGGCCGTGTGCTGGATGGCGCCGCTGACGCCGAAAGACAGAAGAACCTTGGGTTTTATGTTTTTACCGGCCTGGCCCACCAGGGCATCATGGGCTGCCCACTCGGAATAGACCACCGGCCGGGTGGCCCCCACTTCGGCGTGCATAATTTCCGCCAGGTCAAAGAGTTTCTTGAATTTCCCCTTGCTGCCCATGCCCCGGCCGCCGCAGATCACAATGTCGGCATCCTCTATCTTCTTTTTTTGGGATGGCCGGTGCTCCGAGGTGACCAGTCGGATTTTCTCCCGGGGAATATCTTCGGGTAGCGGCAGGGAAATCACTTCTCCCTTGGCCTCATCGTCATGGGGCAGTTCGTGGAAGGTGCCGGGCCGCACGGTTGCCATTTGGGGCCGGTGATGGGGTGTGATGATTTTGGCGATGAGATTGCCCCCAAAAGAGGGAGCGATCTGCACCAGAAGCCCTTTGGCATCGATTTCGAGCTCGATACAGTCCGCGGTCAAGCCCGTACCCAGCTGTTTGGCAATCCGGGGGGCCATTTCCTGGCCAAAGCGGGTGGCGCCCACCAAAAGGGTTTCGGGCTGATACTGCTGTGCGAGTCGGGACATCAGCCAGGCATAGGTCTCCATTGAATAGGTGGCCAGGGAAGGATGGTCCACCACATAAACCTTTCGGGCGCCGTGGGCGATGTACTCGGACACGTATTCGTCTACATTGTGGCCGAACACCACTGCACAGACCGACCCTTTGGTGGTGGACGCCAGGTCAACCGCTTTGGCGAGGATCTGGAGGGTCACCCGGTTTTGAAAATAATTACGGTAATCGCCGAATACCCATATGTCATGTCCGTGCTTCATGTCGCCTCTTCGTGATCATGTGTTTGCAGATCCTTGCCCATGGCCCCGCCGATGACCTTGCCGTATTCATCAAACAGCTGATCCACTATTTTTTTAACCGCCCCTTTGAGCACCCGGTTGTTTTTTTGGGCTGTGGGAGAGTAGACATCGATGATCCGGGTGGGGGAATCCTTCAATGCATTGAAGGCGTCATTCAGCCCTAACTGCTTGGCACCCAGGGTGCGGATTTCGGGATTTTCAAAAGCATGCTCCACCCCGGCAAGGGGCAGGTGACGTGGAGCGAATGCTGCTAGGTCGACGCTGATCAGACCCGGAAGGTCCATCTGTAATACTTCGAAAAAATCGTCTACATGACGCTGAACTTCTGCTGTGTTGTCAATAATTTCGATGGAATTGGCATAGGTAATGGCGGGAATATTGAGCTCTTCTGCCAATTGAGGCCCGACCTGGGCGGTTTCGCTGTCGCTGGTCTGGGCGCCGCACAGCACCAGGTCGAAGTTGCCGCCCTCCTGTTGGATGAATTGGGCCAGAATACGGCTGGTCAGAAATGTGTCAGCCCCGGCCATTTTTCTGTCGGTCAGCAGAATGCCGTCGTCGGCACCCAGCGCTTTGGCCTGGTGCAGGACTTCTTCGGCCATGGGCGGCCCCATGGTGACGGCCGATATATGCGCCGTGTTACATTCCTTTATCTGCAGGGCTGCCTCCAGCGCCCTCCTGCTGGCAGGGTCCATCATCCCCTGGGCCAATTCGCGCTTCAGGGTGCCGGTTTTGGAATCCCAGGGCAGTTGCGACACCATAGGAACCTGTTTGATGCACACGATGATGTTCAGCATGGTTAACTCCTCATCCGAATTATCGGAATTGAATATCCAATGATCAAGTTTAATTGCATTTAGCCGAAGCAGGGCTGAAGTCCTGGACTACATAGCTTGGGGCCAGATGCGAAGTAGTGCAGGGATTTATCCCTGCCGTGATCCTGACCGGATAAACCATGAAATAATTTTTTCTCTACTTTCGTGCTTTTGAAATTTCGTGTTTTCGTGATTATAGAATCCAAAAAATATCCTG